>Ga0082212_10005579_pt1 | contig 17112 bp, 16 predicted proteins | sample TergutNt197P3_FD_71548 | JGI IMG/M metagenome (GOLD analysis project Ga0082212, IMG submission 71548) | Neocapritermes taracua P3 segment gut microbial communities from Petit-Saut dam, French Guiana - Nt197 P3 | ecosystem: Host-associated > Arthropoda: Insects > Digestive system > Gut ... | reverse complement strand
CATATCCTCGCTTCGCCTTTCCTCCTCGTCGCGCCACCATGTCTGGCGGGAGAACGTGCTGAGCCCGCCGTCGAGGTGCGAATTGTCGCCCTGATACTCTATGCCCAGCTCCCCGTCGTCGTATGTCAGCAGCGTCACCGCCGTGTTGTCGCAATATTGGACCGCGTTTATACCGCGCGACGGAACTCCCATGACGCCGCACAGGAACGACCGTATCGCAAACCCGTGGGAAAAAACCGCGATCGCCCCTCCGTCGTGTCTTCCGGCAAGCTTCCTTATGCACCCCGTCATCCTTGATTGGACACGCTCGAACGCTTCGCTTCCGTCGACGCGCCATTTTCCGGGGTCGCTGCTGAAAAGTCCGTGCATCTGCGGATAACCCGCCTTTATATCGCCCCACGCCACGTCTTCCCACGCGCCGACATTGACTTCACGCAGATCGCGTTCCTCGCGGAGCGGCAATCCGCGAGGGACGTTTATCGCGGCTGCTGTCGTCCGGGTCCTTGACAGGTCGCTTGAATATACGGCGTCGATTTTTTCGTCAGTGAAACGCTTTTTCAATTGCTCTATCTGCCGAAACCCCCTGCCCGCAATTTGCCCGTCGAACTGTCCATGGGCGCGGCGGTAGATGTTGCCTTCCGCTTCCGCGTGCCTTATGAGGAATATTTTTGTCAATTCAGAATAACCTTTCCCGTTATGTCGCCCGCTTTGGCGATTCCGTTGCGGTTCATATAGTTTTCCATGCCTTTGATGATCCTTATAGGCGCATATGGGTCGGTGAAGCTCGCGGTTCCGACCCCCGTGAGGCTCGCGCCGGCAAGCATCATTTCCACCGCATCGTCGCCGCTTGTTATTCCGCCCAGGCCGAGTATCGGTATTTTTACGGCGCCCGCGGCCTGCCAAACCATTCTTACCGCTATCGGGAATATGGCGGGGCCGGACAGTCCACCCGTATTGTTGTGCAGTACCGGTTTACGCGTCGCAATGTCTATCCTCATGCCCAACACCGTGTTGATGAGCGATAACGCGTCCGCCCCCGCCGCTTCCGCAGCCCGCGCGATTTCCGCGATGTCCGTGACGTTGGGCGAGAGCTTGACCATTATGGGTACGCTTGAATGCTTTTTGACGGCTTCGGTTATCATGGCGACGGAGGCGGCGGACGTGCCGAACTGCATCCCCCCCGCTTTGACGTTTGGGCAGGATACGTTGACTTCTATCATGTCGATTTTCGCGTCCGAGAGTTTTTCGGCCATTTCCGAGTATTCTTCCGGCGTGTTGCCCGATATGTTCGCGATTATCACCGTGTCAAAGCTACGCAGGTATTCCAGTTCGCCGCTTATGAATTTGTCAACGCCCTTGTTTTGCAGCCCCACGCTGTTGAGCATTCCCATCGGCGTCTCGGCAACGCGCGGCGGTCCGTTGCCCGGGCGTTCCTTGATCGTAAGCCCCTTGACGCATATGCCGCCGAGCTTCGACAGATCGTAGAACTCCCCGTATTCCCGCCCATTCCCAAATGTTCCCGAAGCGGTGACAACAGGATTCTTAAAAGTGATCCCGGCAAACTCAACATTAAGATTCGTCATTTACTTATCACTTGCTTCCTCTCTGACGCCGCCTCAAATCCCTTACACTTCGTCGCCGGGCGGAGGGCATCCGAAAAATCGCTTTTCCGTAGCTTTTCATAATTCAGTACTACATATTGGGCCGTGGCTACCACCTCCGGCTTCCAAGCGCTGCGGGCAGCGCTTTACATCGCTCCAAAAAAGCGGTTTTCCGGATGCCCTCCGCCCGCCAACCTCAAATCCCTAGTCCCCCGTCATTGCGGCCCTCGAGCCGCAATCTCCTAATCCCTGATCCCTCGCTCTTTCGTCCTCGTCACTAACCCCTGAATCCTAATTCCTAAATCCTAAATTCCCCTGTCCACTCGCTCACCATACGACTTCCTTCGCGTCAAACACCGGCCCGTCCCTGCAAACGCGGCTCATATGCTCAACCCCGTCGAGCTCCGTCGCGCACGCGCAGACGGCGCACGCCCCCACACCGCAGCCCATCCGTTCTTCGAGCGACGCCTGGCACGGCACTTCGTACTGCGCGCATATGGCCGCCACTGACGACAGCATCGGCCTCGGCCCGCAGGCGGCGACCGCTTCATATCCGCCTTTTTTCAAAAGCCCCTCCAGCGGCGCCGCGACCGTTCCGTGTTCTCCGCGGCTCCCGTCGTCGGTCGTCAGGATGACTTCCTCGCAGGCTTCTTCAAACTCTTTCATCAGCAAGACTTTGCCGGCGCTTCGGAAACCGAGGATGGCCGCAACCGGACCCTTTGCCGCCATTGCCGCAAACAGCAACGGCGGAGTCCCGATCCCGCCTCCCACAACAATGAACCTTCCGTCCGGTATGTCAAAACCCTTGCCGAGCGGCCCGAGCGCGTCAAGCTCCTGCCCGGGTCGGCGGTCCGACAGCCACTTAGTCCCTTCGCCCTTCACTTCAAAGACGAACTCCAGCATTTCGCCTGACACACGGCAGATGCTGATAGGTCTTCGCAATATCCGCCCGTCGCCGCACCTGATCCCGAAGAATTGCCCCGCCTTCGCTTCCCTCGCCGCTCCGGCGCAGGAAACGGTTATCGAATGGACAACGTTTGTCAGTTTGACATTTGAGATGATTTCACATATATGTACATCCGTCATGTTGAATATCTCCAAATTTGTTTCGTCGATTGTAACATAGATACTTTTTTATCACAACAGCATATTTTTCTATATTTCTCTTGAAAATCCTCCCGAGATACTATATATTGTATCTATAGGACAAAAAAGCAAGGAAATATCATGTGACGTAAAAACTGAAACGCACAGTTGCGCGGCGTAAAACGGAGGATGGATATGAAAAAAGTTGCGGTCATAATGGGGTCGGACAGCGACCTTCCCGTTTTGTCGGAAACGATCAGGCAGCTTAAATCATTCGATATTCCCCTTGAGGCCCGCGTCATTTCCGCGCATCGCACTCCGTATGACGCGGAGCAATTCGCGAAAAACGCGCGTGACAGAGGTTTTGGGGTGATAATCGCGGCGGCCGGAAAAGCGGCGGCGCTTCCCGGCGTGATCGCGGCATATACGTCCTTGCCCGTCATAGGGTTGCCGATAAAATCATCGACGATGGACGGCCTCGACAGCCTTCTGTCGATAGTCCAGATGCCGCCGGGCGTCCCCGTCGCCACCGTGGCGATAGACGGGGCGCAAAACGCCGCGTTGCTTGCGGCACAGATTCTGGCGGTATCCGATGAAGCGCTCGCGAAAAAGCTTGATGGCTTCAAAACGGAAATGGCGGAAAAAATAAGGGCAAAGGACGAGGCCCTACAGGACAAGATAAAGAATATCGGCGGTTAAAGGAAAATATCTATGACAGAATCAAATTCCGGTCCCTACGCCGCCGCGGGCGTTGACGTCACAGCGGGGTACGAGTCCGTCGAGCGGATAACGCCGCATATTAAAAGCACGTTTCGCCCCGGCGTCCTCGGCGGCTTCGGCGGCTTCGGCGGTCTGTTCGAGCCGGACCTCTCCGGTATGAAGCGGCCCGTCGCCGTATCGGGCACGGACGGCGTGGGCACAAAGCTGAAAATAGCCTTTCTCATGGACAAGCACGACACGGTCGGAATCGACTGCGTCGCCATGTGCGTCAACGATATCATCTGCGCGGGCGCCGAGCCGATGTTTTTCCTGGACTACCTGGCGATGGGCAAAAACCACCCCGCTCGCACGGAGAGCATCGTAGCGGGCGTCGCGGAAGGCTGCCGTCAGGCGGGATGCGCCCTGCTGGGCGGCGAAACGGCGGAGCATCCGGACCTGATGCCCGTCGACGAATATGACATAGCGGGCTTTTCGGTCGGCTTCGTGGACCACGACGACATAATCGACGGCCGTTCCATCGTCCCCGGCGACGTCGTTGTCGGCCTCGCTTCGTCGGGGCTCCACTCCAACGGTTTCTCCCTTGTCAGGAAAATCCTGGCCGACGACCTGCGCGGCCTTGACGTATACATACAGGAGCTAGGCTGTACATTGGGCGAGGAACTGCTCCGCCCGACAAGGATATACGTCAAGCCGCTCCTTAACCTTGTCAAAACGTTTGGCCGGGAAATCAAAGGCGTCAGCAACATAACGGGCGGGGGATATTACGAGAATGTGCCGCGTATGCTTCCCGATGGCGTCCGCGCCTCCCTGAACGTCTCGGCAGTACCCCGCAATCCGATTTTTTCCATCCTTGAAAAAAAAGGGTCAATATCAAGACGGGACATGTATAACACATTCAACATGGGCATTGGCGCTATGCTGGCGGTCGGCCAAAGCAGAGCGGACGACGTAATGGCCGCGCTCCGGGCCGGCGGTGAAACGCCGGTTCTCATTGGCGAATGTATCGGCGGCGAAAAGGGGGTTGATCTCGTATGGTAAAAACTGCCGTATTGGTCTCCGGGGGCGGCACGAACCTGCAGGCTATCATTGACGCGAACCTGTTTGGCGAAATAAAGAACTTTGAGCTTGCCGCGGTCATTTCATCAAAACCGGACGCATATGCGATTGAACGCGCACAGCATGCAAATATCCCCGTATACATCGTTGAGCGGTCGATTTTCCCCAACCGGTTCAGCTACACGAAAGCGGTGCTTGACAAGCTGAAGGACTTGGAAATCGAGCTAGTGGTATATGCGGGCTTCAACTACATACTGGGTTCGCATCTCATCGACGAATACAAAAACAGGATAATAAACATACATCCCGCCCTTATCCCCTCATTCTGCGGGCTGGGCTACTACGGCCTGCGCGTGCATGAGGCCGTTCTGGCGCACGGCGTCAAGGTCACGGGCGCGACGGCACACTTTGCGACGGAGGAAGTCGACGAAGGCCCCATAATACTCCAGAAAGCGGTGGACATTCTGGAAGGCGATACCCCGTCCGCTCTCCAGCGGCGCGTCATGGAGGAAGCCGAATGGAAGCTTCTGCCCGAAGCGATCTCCCTGTACTGCGAAGGCCGCCTGAAGGTCGATGGGCGAATAGTCCACATCATAGAGGCGTCGGACAATGGCAAATGACATATGCGGCATACTGCGGGCGAACGCCTACCCCGGCCGTGGGTTGATCCTCGGCGTGGGCGGGGACGGCACGACGGGCATTATGGTATATTTCATCATGGGACGCTCCGAAAACAGCCGAAACCGCATCTTTGCAAAAACGGACGACGGTTTCAGGACCGAGGCGTTCGACCCGGCGAAGCTGACGGACCCAAGCCTCGTAATATACAATCCCCTGCGCGTCATTGAAAACGCGGCCGTAATTACAAACGGCGACCAGACCGAAACAATAGTCGATCATATAAACGCCGACCGCGCCTTCCGCGAGCGTGAAAACAGACAAGGCGTATCGCCGCAAAATGACTCCATCCGCAAGGCGTTCCACACCGCCCTTATGACGCGCGAATTTGAACCCGACCCTCCGATATACACGCCGAGAATATCCGGGCTCGTCAGAGCGGACGGCGGCTACACCCTGTCGATCCTGAAATCGGCGGAAGGCAACCCCGAGTGCTGTTGCCGTTACTTCTACGACTACTCATCCGCGCGACCCGGCCTTGGCCATTTCATCTCGACTTATATGGCCGACGGCGCCCCCCCGCCGTCGTACGAAGGGGAACCGCGGCAGGTAAAAATGGACGTTTCGCGGGGCTTGGAGGTTTTTGCGGAAGAAATATGGGACGCGTTGGATGCAAACAACAAGGTATCGCTCTATGTCCGTGAAACTAAAATAACAACCGGGAAGTTCTCGGATCTGATTATCAACAAGAATGAATAGCAGGGTGAAATAATGAAAGAACTGGAATTAAAATATGGCTGCAACCCCAACCAAGTTCCGTCCCGCATCTTCAGCGACTCCGGAGAACTCCCGATCAAAGTCCTTAACGGGAAACCGGGATACATCAACTTCCTTGACGCGCTCAACGGCTACCAGCTTGTGCGTGAGCTGAGGGAAACCCTTGGGCTTCCCGCCGCCGCCTCGTTCAAGCATGCCTCGCCCGCGGGAACCGCCATCGGTCTCCCCCTGAGCGACGCCGAGAGAAAAAGCTTCAACGCCGAGGATATACCCCTGACCCCCCTCGCCTGCGCATATACCAGGGCGCGGGGCGCAGACAGGGTCAGCTCCTACGGCGACTGGGTCGCGCTGTCCGACGTCTGCGACAAGGAAACCGCGCAGAAGCTCTCCACGGAAACCTCCGACGGTGTGATAGCGCCCGGGTATTCAGGCGTCGCGTTCGATATCCTCTCCTCAAAGAGAAAAGGAACCTACTGCATTGTTGAAATCGACCCCGCCTACACCCCCCGCCCCATTGAACGCAAGGACGTCTACGGCATAACCTTTGAGCAAAACAGAAACGAACTGAAAATAAACGCGGACATGCTCTCGAATATAGTTACAAACGAAAAGGAGCTTCCCGACGACGCGGTGCGCGACATGCTGCTGGCGCTCATCACCTTGAAATACACGCAATCCAACTCCGTATGCTACGCGCTCGGCGGACAGTCCATCGGCGTCGGCGCCGGGCAACAGAGCAGGATCCACTGCACCCGCCTCGCCGGATCAAAGGCGGACAAATGGTGGCTGCGGCAGTATCCGAAGGTACTGGAGCTGCCATTCCGCCACGATATAAAGCCGCCCAACCGTGACACGACGATAGACATTTACCTGTCCGACGAATCCGACGACATTCTTGCGGAGGAAACATGGCCGACCCTTTTTACAAAGAAGCCGGAACCGCTGACGGACGGCGAGAAAAAAGACTGGATATCCAAAATGCGCGGCGTATCGCTCGGTAGCGACGCCTTCTTCCCCTTCCCGGACAACATCGACAGGGCGCGCAAATCAGGCGTCTCCTACATTGCGCAGCCGGGCGGCTCGATAAGGGACGACAGCGTGATAGAAGTCTGCGACAGACATGGTATAATGATGGCGTTCACGGGCATAAGACTGTTCCATCATTGACGGACATTTTGGAGTCGCATCGAAACGGCAAACCGGTTTTTGGAGTAGGCAATGAATGTACTTGTGATTGGTTCCGGCGGGCGCGAACACGCAATATGTTTGGCGCTGCGCAAATCCCCCCGTCTCGGCAAGCTCTACTGCGCCCCGGGCAACGGCGGGATTTCCGAAATAGCCGAATGCGTGGACGTCGCCGCCACGGATAAGGAAAAGATGGTCCGTTTCGCCGTGGAGACGCCTGTCGACTTCGTGGTGGTGGCTCCCGACGACCCGCTTGCGATCGGCATGGTAGACGCGCTGGAGGAAGCGGGCGTTCGCGCGTTCGGCCCGCGCCGCAATGCCGCAATAATCGAAAGCAGCAAGGTTTTCTCAAAGGAACTGATGACTAAATACGGAATACCGACGGCGGAATACAAAGTATTTACGGAAGCCGACGCCGCAAAGTCGTACATCATGGCGAAAGGCGCGCCCATCGTGGTGAAAGCGGACGGACTGGCGCTGGGAAAAGGCGTGGTCGTTGCGTCGAGTGTCGAAGAAGCGGTTGCCGCGGTCAACGAAACAATGCTCGACAAGAAGCATGGGGAGAGCGGCAACAGCGTCGTCGCTGAGGAATTTATGACAGGCCCGGAGGTGACGGTGCTCGTCTTTACCGACGGCAAAACAATAATACCGATGCTCTCGTCGCAGGACCACAAACGCGCCTTGACCGGCGACCTCGGCCCGAACACGGGCGGGATGGGCGCATTCTGCCCAAGCCCGAAATACACGCCCGACGTCGCGGACGTCTGCATGAAAACGATAATACGCCCCACGGTCGACGCAATGCAAAACGAAGGGCGCCCTTTCAAGGGCGTTCTGTATTTTGGCCTTATGCTCACCCCGGGCGGGCCGCGGGTGGTGGAATACAACGCCCGTTTCGGCGACCCCGAGGCGCAGGTCGTGCTGACAATGCTTAAAACGGACCTGCTCGATATTTTTGAGGCGATAGTCGACGGGCGGCTTGACGAAATAGAAGTCGAATGGCGCGACGGCCATGCGTGTTGCGTCGTAATGGCAAGCGGCGGCTATCCCGGTGGATACGAAAAGGGATTTGGCATATCAGGCCTGGACGCGATCCCCGACGGTATAACGGTATACCACGCCGGGACGGCGCGGGAAAATGGGGGCTATGTAACAAACGGCGGCCGCGTGCTGGGGGTAACGGCGACAGGCGACGGCCTTCGGCAAGCGGCAAAGCGGGCGTACGAAGGAGTAGCGCAAATAGCATTCAGTAATGCGTATTTCAGGACGGACATCGGACTTTGAAAGTGGCTATTGATTTTTGTGCAAACCGTGGTAAAATACTATTCGGATTGCTAAGTGAACTTTAAAATAAAAAATGGAGGTAATCAAAATGGCATACAAAATCAGCGACGCGTGCGTATCTTGCGCTTCCTGCGCGAGCAACTGCCCCGTCGAAGCGATCGCCGACGCCGGAACGCAATACCAGATCAACCCCGACGTATGCGTGGACTGCGGCGCCTGTGTGGAATCCTGCCCCGTTGAAGCGATATCGGCATAATCAAAATTGAAAAGCGGTCGGCGGATGATTACTGCGTAATTATTTGCCGGCCACTTTTTTTGCTTCAACGCGGCAATCCACTTATTATCGGATAGGGCGTGATATTATGGCAATCGAAAAGAAGCCCGGCGCGCTTAATGCCGGCTCCGAAACGGCGCCCCCGGTCTCCGACGGCGCCCCCGGAGCCCTGTACCCCGTGGCGTCGCCCATAGGCAACCTCGGCGACATATCCCCAAGGGCTGCGCAAACGCTCCGCGACGCCGGCTTCATAGCCGCGGAGGACACCCGCGTCACACGCAGGCTGCTGGAGCATCTGGGTATTAAAAAACCTCTCGTCAGCTACCATGCACACAACCGCAGGTCAGGCGGCGAAAAAATCCTCGGACGTATCCTCGCCGGTGAAAGCTGCGCGCTCGTGACCGACGCCGGGACGCCGGGGATAAGCGACCCCGGCGAAGAGCTGGTCCGTATGTGCATCGACGCGGACGTGCCTGTCATCCCCGTTCCGGGCCCGTGCGCCGCGGTGGCCGCCCTGATAATATCCGGTCTTCCGGCGGGTCGGTTCACTTTTGAGGGCTTCCTGTCAACGGCGAGAAAAAGCCGGTTTGAGCATTTGGACAGCCTAAAAACCGAAACGCGCACGATGGTTTTTTATGAAGCCCCGCACAAGCTCGTCCGAACGCTTGACGACATGCTGGCCACGCTGGGCGACAGGCGCGTCTCAATATCGCGCGAGCTCACCAAAATATATGAGGAAACCCTGCGTTGCCGCCTTTCCGAAGCGGCCGGACATTACAAAACGAACCCGCCCAGAGGCGAGTTCGTCATTGTTGTTGAAGGGGCGCCGGCCCCGGCGCCGACCGGACCAAAGCTTGAGGACGCGGTTTTGGCCGTCCGCGAACACGTCGACGCGGGAGCGTCGATAAAGGACGCCGTCAGGAAGGTGTCCGAGGAAATGACCGTACCCAGAAACTCGCTCTACAAGGCGGTCGTCGGGGGTAAATAGCGGCGCCTGCGGACTATTCCCTATTTATTGCTGACCCTCACGGTACACTTGGCCTCTATTTCGCCATTCACTATGACCGTGAGCGTCGCGTCGCCTACTCCTTTTCCCGTGACCTTCGCGTTAATCCCGCTGACGTCCTTCGCGACGACCACTTCAAAGACATTTTCGTTGCTGCTGATCCACTCAATGTCGGCTTCGACGCCCGGCGGTTCGATCTTGGCCTTCAACGGCACCTGTTCGCCGATTTTTGCCGTGAAGTCCGTCGTCTTTGTCCCCGCGTAGGTGATTATCACCGACGTCACGGCCGGCGCAACCGACTCGGGAGGCTCCTCTTCGACGACGGGCGTGTGCGAAGGCACGACGACTTCAGACCCGGGTAAGCTCATATTCGCCGACTCATCGGGTATGTTCAACGTATCCGACGACGGCTCCGTCGGATCCGGCGCGTAGGCGGCGCTATTGTCGTCGATCTTCTCGGACGTCGCAAGCAACACGACCACGGCCACCACCAGCACGGCCAAAACAAGGATACCGACCAGCATTTTCCCCTTTGCATTGTCAGTCTCCTCCGAATACTTCCCGCGGCCTATCCGCCGCGCCCCGCAATAAGGGCATCTGCTTCGGACGCCCGAATATTTGCGGTCGCATCTGGCGCACTTGACTTCTGCAATAATACTCATGAATATCATCGAGCAAACGCTCGACTTCCACCTCACTTTCCAATGCTTGCGTCAATTCTACAACATTACTTTGCCAACGTCAATTACTTTTGTAAGAATTTTGTAAAATTTTGTTACTTTTTTACCGGACAAACAAATTTCCCGACAAAACAACGAAACCGGCTACGTCCAGAGCCTCGCCCCTTACGTCCGGCGCAAAGCCGCTTTTTGACACCGCGGCGGAGATTTCGTCCTTTCCCATCGTATCGCCAAAGGCCGAAAACAACGCGTTCACAAGCGTTTTTCTGCGTTGGTTGAACGCCGCCCTGACGACCCGGAAGAACAACGCTTCCTGTTGCGGCAGAAGCCGTCCTTCAGTGCGCATTTTCAATGAAAGAACCGACGAAACAACTCCGGGCCTCGGAACAAAGCATTCGGGCGGAACGTCAAACAATATCCTCGGCTCCGCGTGGTACTGCGCATACACCGATATTGCGCCGTAATCCGCCGTCCCCTTCGCCGCGCACAAACGCAGCGCGACCTCCTTTTGCACCATAACCGTGACGGCCTCGAACACCCCCGCATCGATCAGCGCCGTCAGCGCGGGCGTCGTGATGCTGTATGGAAGGTTGGCGCATGCAAAAAGCCGGAGCCCCTGCATTTTTTCGCCGGCAAGCTCCCTGATGTCGATTTTCAGGATATCACCATGTACGATCTCGACATTTCCCTCTGAAAAACCGGCGTCTCCAAGCATCCTGACAAGTCTCCCGTCAAGCTCGACAGCGACCACGCGCCCCGCGGCAAGGCTCAGAGACCCCGTGAGCGCGCCGAGCCCGGGCCCGATTTCAAGGACGCCGCAGCTTTTGTCGATTCCCGACGATCTGACGATTTTTTCCGGGATATTCGCGTCGACCAGGAAGTTCTGCCCCTTCGCCTTTGAGGACCTTATGCCGTATCCATCAAGCAGCTCCCTGACTTCTTTCGCGCCAATTATTGCATAATCTCTCCAAGACACTTGTATTCATCACCACTGTATGGTATAGTTACCGGTAATCACTGATACCGATTGACCCTGATATAAAAATCGGAGAACTTATCGGAGGGGTAAAATGGCTATCACATCATATCATGACATAAACGAAATACACATCGACGTGTTGAGGGAAATCGCCAACATAGGCTCCGGCAACTCGGCGTCGTCGCTGTCAAAAATGCTTGGGCATCCCGTAGACATTTCCATACCGGACATCAGCATAAAAGGCTTCAACGAAACGTACGAGGCGCTTGGCGGCCCCGAGGCCGTCATGGTGGGGACGCTGCTGATGCTGTCGGGCAGCATCAACGGAATGATGATGTTCCTGCTCCCGATAGACGTCACATGCGACATGGTTAACATGCTGATGTACACGGACATAAAAAGCCACGAGGAAATTGACGAAATGGGGTTTTCCGCCATCGGCGAGGTGTCGAACATCATGTCCGCGTCTTTCGTCGGGGCAATATCGGAAATGACGGGTATGCCGATTGATATATCGCCTCCGGAGGCGACGCTGGATATGCTCGGCTCCATCATGAGCGTGCCGTCGATATACTTCGCCCATGTGAGCGACTCCCTCCTGCTGATACAAAACGAGCTTGAGATAGCGGGTAAAAAAGCGAGGGCGAACGTCATCATGCTTCCTGACATGGAGTCCCTTGTCAAGCTTATGAAAAGCCTGGGAATAGACGCCTGATCATTTGACATACTCGAACTCAAGGTTATATATGCTCACCGTGTCCCCTTCCTTGATGCCCATGTCCTCGAGTCTTCCGTACACCCCTGTGTTCCTAAGCACCCTGTCGAAGAACATCCTGGACTCATAATCAGAAAAGTTCACGTTCTGCACAAGCCTCTCCATCCAAGGCCCGTCTATAGTCCATACATCGTCGTAAGTCTCGATTCTGAGCTCCTCCGGGCTCCCCTGCAAGACCTGTTTCGGGACATATTCGGACTCGAACACCGCGATTGGCGGCAGCGCGCTCAACTCGGCCGCCGCGGCGTTTATCAGTTCCCTGACGCCTTTGTTGGCAACGGCGGAAATATCAAACAGTCTGTACCCCATCGATTCGACGTATTCGCCGAATCGTTTTTTCATCTCCCCGTCCTGCGCGATATCGCATTTGTTTGCCGCGACGAGCTGCGGGCGGGCCGCAAGCTCCGGGTCGTACATCCGGAGCTCTTCGTTGATTATCCTGAAATCCTCGACGGGATCCCTGCCCTCGCTGCCCGAAACGTCCACGAGGTGTATCAGCAGCCGGCACCGGTCAATATGCCTGAGAAAATCGTGCCCGAGCCCCGCGCCCCCAGCCGCGCCCTCTATGATACCCGGTATATCCGCGAGGACAAACGACACGCCCTCCCCGGCGTACGCGACTCCAAGGTTCGGATAAAGCGTCGTAAAGTGATAGTCGGCGATTTTCGGATGCGCTTTTGACACGACAGAGAGCAGCGTCGACTTCCCCACGTTTGGAAACCCGATCAGCCCGACGTCCGCAATCAGCTTGAGTTCGAGCACAACCTCCATCTCCGCGCCTGGGAGGCCGCTTTTTGCGAAACGCGGCGTCTGTCTGGAGGGGGTGGCGAAGTGCTTGTTGCCCCACCCGCCGTTTCCGCCCCTTGAAAGCGTGAACGCGTCGATGCCCGACATATCGACGATCACGGCATTGCTCTCGCCGTCGCGAATGACGGTGCCGTCCGGGACGCGGATAACAAGCGGCTTGCCGTCTTTCCCCGTGCGGTTCCCGCCCGAGCCGTCGGCGCCGTTTTCCGCGGAATACTTCGTTTTATAGCGGAAGTCCATCAATGTGGACATACTCGCGTCGGTCTTGACGACAATATCTCCGCCGCGTCCGCCGTCTCCCCCGTCGGGGCCGCCCGCGGCGACATATTTCTCGCGGTGGAACGAAACGGCGCCGTTGCCGCCCTTGCCGGCTTTCACCCGTATAGTCGCCTGATCAACAAACATGAATCGACTCCTACCACGTCATTGCGGCCCCCGAGGCGCAATCTCCTGATCATTCGTCATTGCGGCCCCCGAGCCGCAATCTCCTGATCCATGATCCCCAACTGCAGTGTTACCGCCAGAATCTTTGCCATTTGCGCGCGTGTCAGCGTGCTGTGCGGAGATATATACCCGTCCATACCTTCCACCACGCCGAGGCTTATCAGCGTCATCGTCGGTATCAGCGCGTAACCGTCGACCTCGTCGGAGTCCGGAAACTCCGCCGGATCGTCTAATGCGCCGTCGTTGTGGTCAATTCCCAGGATACCCAGCGCCCGGTATGTATATGTGAACGCATCCTGTCTTTCCACGGGCGCAAGCGGGTCGAACCCGTTTTCATCCGCTTCGTCCACTATCCCCTCGGAATAAGCCCAAAGAAGGGCGTCGCTGTAATACTCCCCCTGCGCATAACCATTGTGGCTTTCCATATCAACGGAATAATCAGGTTCAGGCTCCCCTGCGGCCCTGTGCAGCATAAGCAGATAATCGACCTGCCTCATCTCGTACGAGGCTCCGTACTCGGTGGCGGACAGTCCGTTGACGACGCCCGCCTGCACCAGATACTCCACATAGTCCCTCGCCCAATGCTCCTCCATGTCCTCGAAAGCGCCGACCTCGACGCGTATCTCGGCTTTGGTCGCGCCCGCCGATATGCTTATCGTCCCCGATTGGAACATCGACAGACTCGCCTTGAACACTCCCGGCTCCGTCATTTCACCTATATCCCCGGTCACCGTGTACGTGAAAGACAAAGGCTGCGCGACCACCGGACGGCGGTAATACGTCGCGGCAATGTCAAATTCGAGCGTCTCTCCGGGGACAAGCCTGACGGACGTCAACTGCCCGGTCGCGCCTTTTCTCGCCGGTGTTATCGACGTCGGCTGCGTAATGACAAAGATATTGCCCGTGCCGTACGCGACGCCATGCTTCGGCGTCGACGGCGAATATAGCTCAATGACGTCGGTCCCCGCCGATGAACCCGCCGTATATGTCATACCCTCGATAAGCGCGTCACCCGCCGTCGGCGATATGAATACGGAGTCCGGAACCGCGGCGGGCATATAGCCCCTGTCGGTCGCCGTAAGCCCTATTTCGACCGACGACCCCGCGAGAACGATGACCCCATCGTTTCTCAAACCCAGATTCATTGCGACGCCATCCGGCTCGGCGTCGGTGACAAACAATATGTACGTTGCGCAGCCACGTTCCGAGCCGTCCGACGGCCTGCTGACGAGAGTGTTTGCCGCATCGCCCGGCAGTCTCACGCTTAATGCGGACGAGCCTCCGCCGTCAAAATTGACCGCAAACACGCAACCCTGCCCAAGCAGCTCGTCCGCGAGCTCGCTCATGGTCATTCCCACGGAATGCTGTGAATTGCGGCCGTCGATGACGTAGCATATCACCGAACCGTCCTCCCTCACGCCGAACGCCGTTCTGGGCGCCCTTTGCAGCAAAGTCCTGTCCCAGCTTTCGACGTCCGCCGCGACGCCTTCCGAAATCAGGACGTCGCCGCTGCCGGTCGCGTATTTCGCGTTGGCCAGGGCCTTGCTTTCGCATGATGTGGTCAGGGTTACAATGTCTCCGACCTCGAACTTCTCGTACTCCTCATTGTACCCGCTGGCGCGGGCCGCAGTCAGGACCAAATGCCCCTCGCGAATGCTCACGGCGCCGTCCGACATGACTTTCTCGACCACCTCAAGCTCCATAGTGCCCGAAACCGACGGCGTCCCCTCAAGCACCCGAAATATCACGAACCACCCGGGCGACGACGTGCGGGTCGACACCGACGAGAACAGCTCGGAAAATAAATACATACCGCCGGAATCCACGCGATACTTGTTGAAGCTCTCAAGCTCAACCGTTTTTCCCTCGTTCCCCGCTTCTCCTGCGTCCCTCGCTTCTCCTGCGTCCCTCGCTTCTCCTGCGCTCCCTGTTTCTCCGCTCCCTGGTTCACTGCTCCCTGCGCCCTGTCCCCCGCTCCCTGCGCCCTGTCCCCCGCTCCCTGCGCCCTGTTCACCGCTCCCTGCGCCCTGTAACCCGCTCCCCGTTACCTCGCCGCCGCCGTTGTTGTACAGCGACAGCAAAACAGAGGGCGACTCCACAAAAAAAACGCCCCCGTCCTCGCCGAAACAGAGGGCATTTATTCCGTTCGGGCTTGATTTGTACACGCCATCCTCAATGACTATACCGAGCGGCACGCCCGTCTGCATCGAAAAAAAATCCGAGTTGACGGCCGCCAGCACGTTTTTGCCCTGGCTTTCCGCATACTCGACCATCTTCGAGAGCTTTGTCGACCCATATATCGTATCGCCTTTTGTGACGATCGGATAAGCGTCCCCCGGCCCGGTCATCACGACCGCGAAGCTCTCTCCGCGTCCTATCGCATCGCTGTACGATATCGTGTTGACATACGCCAGGTTATCCGCCAGCCACAGCGTATTTGTATACACATCCCTGCCGAATGCATACGCGGACGCCGGCGCCATCAACGAAACGGCAATAATGGCCGCGACCGCCGTTTTGGCAACCACGGCCCTGACAGCCGCGGTTTTGGCCGTCACAGTTTTAACAACCGCGGCTTTGATCGCCGCGGTTCCAAAAATCCGTATTCCCTTTCCGCCGCTATTCATCCTGAATTCCGGCCGCGTCCGAAGCCGAACACACCCTGTTCCTTCCCGACTCTTTCGCGGCGTACAGCGCCATATCAGCCTGCTTTATTATTGCCTGTATTTCATTGTTGTCGCCGGGTATCGCGGACGCCACGCCCACGCTGATCGTCACGCTCAGGGCGTCGCCGCCGCTTACGCTCGGGACGGCCGTCGTCTCGACGCCTTCCCTGATCCTCTCGCCCACCACCATCGCGCTTTCCAGGTCGGTATCCACGAGGAGCGCTATGAACTCCTCGCCGCCCCAGCGGTATGCCGTATCCGACGAGCGCATCAGCGCGCCCGTTATCGAGTTCGCGACCACCTTGAGCGTCTCGTCCCCCTGCTGATGTCCGTACGTGTCGTTGTACTTTTTGAAATGGTCTATATCCATCATCAAAACGCTTACGGGCAGCTTCTTGCGCCTTGCGTATCCCCATTGCTCCTCGATCCTGATGTCGAAATTGCGCCTGTTTGAAATGCCCGTCAATGCGTCCACCAGGCTGTGCGACTCAATAATGCGCATCTGCTCCACGATTTTCTGCTGCGTTTTTATCCTTGCAAGCACAACCGCTTTTCGGAACGGTTTCGTTATATAGTCGACCGCCCCGCATTCCAGGCCCTTTTCCTCATATCCCTCCTGGGACAGTCCCGTTATTATGATCACCGGTATCGACCTCGCGGACGCGTCCTTTTGCAGTTTTTCGATCACCTCGAACCCGCTGAGTCCCGGCATTATGATGTCAAGCAGAATCAGGTCCGGCTTAAAATCGACCGCCTTGACCAATGCCTCGGGGCCGGACTTCGCCGAGTCCAGAACATAGGGCATCTTGCCCCGCTTGACGTTTTCCTCATTGTCCGACGCCAATATGACGCGCAGCATCTCTTGATTCAGCAACGAATCGTCGGCGATCAGTATCTTGAAAGCATTATTGTCCATAATCATTATCCAGACCTATAAAATACATAGTATGGAGATATCCCAAGTCGCTACATCTACGGTATTGTAGCACACACTTTTCCCGTGTTCAAGCCTTTTATGTGTATACCTTGGTGTTGCACTACCCCGCGAAAAATATTACTCTTTGTATAACCTCGAAAAAAACGTGTATATCTGCTTTGAATATTCACCAATAGTTATGCAGGTCAATCAATGTATATGTCATATCTTACATATT
>Ga0082212_10005578_pt1 | contig 17113 bp, 10 predicted proteins | sample TergutNt197P3_FD_71548 | JGI IMG/M metagenome (GOLD analysis project Ga0082212, IMG submission 71548) | Neocapritermes taracua P3 segment gut microbial communities from Petit-Saut dam, French Guiana - Nt197 P3 | ecosystem: Host-associated > Arthropoda: Insects > Digestive system > Gut ... | reverse complement strand
TGTTTTCCGTAGCATCGGACTGCCCGAACTGCAAATCAAACTCGAAGAATCGCGTATGGCACGTTATGCCGTGTCAATGGCCGACGCACAAGCCGTTATCGAAATGGCTATCGGCGGAAAAGCTGCTACCAAATTTTACGAAGGCGAACGGATTTTCGACGTGCTGTTGCGTTTCCAAAAAGAATACCGCGACGACGAAGACAAAATCGGCAATATCCTGATTCCTTCTATGGACGGTAAATATGTTCCCCTGAAAGAAATCGCCGATATATTTTTCATTACAGGGCCTACCTTTGTTTACCGCGAAGGCAGCAGCCGGTATGTCGGCGTCGGGTTCAGTATCCGTGACCGCGATTTGGGTTCGACCATTGCCGAAGCGCAAAAACGGGTTTCGGAAAACGTAAAAATACAAAGCGGAAACAAAATCGTCTGGGCAGGCGAATTTGAAAGCCAGCAACGCGCCACAGCACGTTTATTGGTTATTGTCCCTGCCGTAATCTGCCTGATCCTGTTTTTGCTGTACCTCAATTTCGGTACGGTAAAAGATACGCTGATTGCCGCAAGTACCATACCTTACGCTTTGATTGGCGGCTTTGTTTCGCTTTGGGTAACCGGTACTGTATTCGGTATCTCGGCAGGTGTCGGGTTTATCATTCTTTTCGGCGTAACGTCTATCAACAGCATCCTGCTTATCTCCCTGATGAAAACCAGAATGCGGGAATCGCATAACCTGCGTCAGGGCATCGACGAAGCCGTACGCGAACGCTTGCGCCCCATCCTGATGGTTGCCCTGATGGGTTCGATGGGTCTGTTGCCCGCCGCCTTGTCATCAGGGATGGGATCGGAAGTCCAAAAACCGCTGGCAATCATGATTGTAGGTGGTATTATTATCTGTATGTTACTATCGTTTACGGTGCTTCCGCAGGTGTTTTATTTTGCGTACAGAAGGGAAAAACGATAAAGAAGCTAAACATTAATACATTTATTCCTGTCTGAAACCAAAACCTGATAGAAAAAATGTATATTTGCCCCAAAAAAAACAGCATGAACTGGACTGAATTACTTTCCGGAAAACGTTTGGGAGTTGAGGCTTATCACGAACGCAAACATGAACGCACCAATTTTCAAAGGGATTATGACCGGCTGATTTTCTCTTCACCCTTTCGCCGGTTGCAGAATAAAACACAGGTATTTCCGTTGCCGGACAGCATTTTTGTGCATAACAGACTGACTCACAGCCTTGAAGTATCGTGCGTGGGACGTTCGCTGGGGAATAATATTGCGACATTGCTGATGCAAAAATATCAGGATCAGGATATGAATTTCGCAGAAATAGGCTCAATTGTTTCAGCTGCCTGTTTGGCGCACGATATGGGTAACCCTCCGTTCGGCCATTCGGGCGAACGTGCTATTTCAGCTTATTTTACGGAAGGCAACGGTAAACAATTCGAAAGACAAGTACGCGAAGAAGGAGGTCGCTGGGAAGATTTTGCCTGCTTTGAAGGAAATGCCAATGCGGTACGTCTCCTGACACATCAGTTTATCGGTCGCCGGAAAGGTGGTTTTGCGCTGACTTACAGCACACTCGCTTCTATTGTCAAGTATCCTTACGCTTCGACGCTCAACGGAAAAGGCAAATTCGGCTATTTTCAGTCGGAGGAAGATACTTTCCGCTTTATCGTCAATGAGTTGGGAATCATTAAACCCAATCCCGAAATCGACGTCTATGCCCGTTATCCGCTTGTCTATTTAGTGGAAGCCGCCGACGATATATGCTACCAGATTATGGATATCGAAGACGCGCATAAACTGCGACTGTTGACAAGCGGGGAGTCCATTCATTTGCTGATTCAATTCTTTGAAGGTAAGCGGTTGGAAAGCATTCTTGATACGATGCGTATTGTGGACGATATCAATGAAAAGATCGCTTATCTGCGTTCATGTATCATTGGCCTGTTGGTTGATGAATGTACACAAATCTTTATGGATCACGAAGAAGCTATCCTTCAGGGTTTGTATAACAATCCTCTTATCAAAGGAATTAGCGGCCCGGTAAGAGATGCTTACCACACATGCTCGGAAGTTGCCCGACAAAAAATCTATATTTCTAATGAAGTATTAGACATAGAATTGGCAGGCTATCATATTTTCAGTTCGCTGCTCGATTCGTTTATCGAGGCGGTAACAAATCCTGCACAGGCTTACAGTAAATTACTGCTCAACAGGATGCCTGAACAATACGACATACATGCCCCTACTACATACGGTAAAATACAATGTGTTCTCGATTATATTTCGGGCATGACAGATGTGTATGCGCTTGATTTATATCGTAAGATTACAGGGATGAGCTTGCCGGGAATCTGATATTCAGTTATGAGTTAAGAATTAAGAGATAAAAAAACAACTATAATATGAAACATTTTTCTTCAAACCGTATCGTCTATTTCTTCCTGTGTCTATGTGTATCAGCAAATTCGATATGTATATTTTCACAAGACACACGATTGGTTCAAATTCCCGAAACAGGGAGTAAAACGCTGTTAAACAGCGGCTGGTATGCACGAAGAGCCAATGAAGTCCGATTAGATGGCAACAGGCTGACGACACAAAATTTCAATCCTGATGGTTGGATGACAGCCAAAGTGCCCGGAACCGTACTGACTACATTGCTCGAAAACAATGTTTTCCCGGCACCTGAAGTCAGTTTGAACAACAATCTGATCCCTGATATTTATACTGTTGGAAAAGACTTTTATACCTTTTGGTTTGTCCGTCCTTTCGAAATCAAAGACTTGGATAAAGACAAAAATATCTGGCTGAATTTCAGAGGCATCAATTATAAGGCGGATATATTCCTGAACGGTAAACGTATCAATTTCGACACGCACGAAGGAATGTTTTTGCGGCAAAGTTATTGTATCACTTCTTACCTGAAAGAAAATGAAGTCAATCTGCTGGCTGTGATTGTATATCCGCCCGACTATCCCGGAAATGCCAATGGAGGACAGGGTGGCGATGGACAGATTGCACGCAATGTGACAATGCAATTCACGCCGGGATGGGACTGGATTCAGCCTGTGCGCGACCGGAATACGGGTATTTGGGACGAAGTCTCCATTACCACAACCGGAGCAGTCAGGATTCAACATCCATATATTGTTACCAAGGTACCAGGCATCCGCACACCTGAAGGCAAGCAGGCAGACGCTTTTGTACGGACGTCTGTTGAAGTAGAAAACACATCCGGAATTGTCCGGTCAGGAACATTAGTCTGCGAAACAGGAGCGGGAATCATTCGACAAAGCATTACGCTGGCGCCAAACGAAAAACGTCAGATTGCGTTCAGAGAGTTGACGGTAAAAAATCCGCGACTTTGGTGGCCAAACGGTATCGGCGAACAATATTTGTATGATATGCACATCTATTTTGAAGCAGATGGTAAGGTCAGCGACAGTCAGCAGTTGCGTTTTGGAATGCGCGAAATCTATTCCGAAAAATGTCCCGAAACAGGCGGTCGGAAGTTTTATGTGAACGGTCAGCCTGTTTATATGACGGGAGGCAACTATATTGCTTCCGACTGGCTGTTGCGTCTTTCGCCGGAGCGTTATCGTGCCGAAGTACGTTTTCATGCCGAAATGAATGTGCGTATGATCCGTATATGGGGTGGCGCTCTGCTGGAACGTCCCGAATTTTATGATGCGTGCGACGAATATGGCCTCCTTGTCTTCCAGGATCTTTGGGGCAGCGGCGACTGTAATGGCGCATGGGAAGATCAGACGAAATATGACTCACGCGAACGCCGCTGGGAATATCCTGATAATCACACATTGTTTCTTGCTTCGGTCGAGGACCAGGTAAAGATGATACGCAATCATCCAAGTCTTTGTTTGTGGTGTGGGGGCAATGAATGGCCATTGGCAAAAGATATTGACATTGCGCTGAAAAATGACCTGTTTCCCCGCTTGGATCCGGAGCGGCTCTTTACAAGTTTCTCGACCGATACGGTGTTTACCCGCAATACGATTGGCGGCGTAGGCGATGGTCCGTATGGTATTCAGGAACCGGAGTGGTTTTTCACCTTCCGTTCCACTCCATTCAATCCCGAAGCCGGTTCGGTAGGTTCGCCCGAAATTGAGAGTTTCCGTGAAATGATGACCGAACGCGAATTATCCGCTTTCCCGCGAAGAGGTGGCAGAACAACCAATGCCGTATGGCAGTATCATAAAGATTTAGGCTACGGCACGCAACTTGAACGATATGGCGAAGTGACTGATATTGAAACTTATGTAAAATATGTTCAGGTGGTAAATTACGATCAATACCGTTCGTTTATGGAAGGCTGGGCGTCGCACTTGTGGGAATGGTATACCGGTATCCTGATCTGGAAAACTCAAAATCCATGGACAGCGCTTCGCGGACAGATGTACGATTGGTATCTTGATGTGAACGCGACATTGTACGGTACACGAAAAGGATGCGAACCGCTGCATCCGCAGTATAACCTTGTAAGTAAAAAGGTGGAATTGGTCAATACGGCGCTGGGAAAACATGACGTCACAGTAAAAGCGCAACTTTTTCAGCTTTCCGGTTCGATTGTATGGGAAAAGGAAACGCCTGTTTCTATCAGTCCCAATCAGGTGGAGCGATTGTTTGAAGTTCCTGCACCTGAGGGGGTTGATGGCGCTTATTTTCTAAAACTGACATTGATGGAAGCGGGAAAAGAATTGACCCGAAATATTTATTGGCTCACAACGCGTGAAAAGGACTACACATCGTTAAGCACGCTTCCCAAGACAACACCCGATACGCAAATATCGTTGAGCAATCGGAATGAAAGCTATACAGGAACAGTAACGATGACAGCCAAAGACCGTATTTCTTTCTTCAACCGTATCAAGGTATTTGACAAAAATACAGGCAAACGTATCCTGCCAGTTCACTATTCGGACAACTATTTCACACTAATGCCCGGCGACCGGCAAACCGTCATGCTCGAATTTTCTTCTTCGCTGCCTAAAGATCAGATTGATGTGCGCATTGAGAGTTGGACGGCAGAATAAATATGAAAAGAAGAGGCTGTCTCAAAATCTTTTTAACGCAAAGTCGCAAAGAGTTTACGCAAAGGACGCAAAGTTTTATATTCTTTGCGCCCTTTGCGGTTAAAGTTTTTTGACTTATAAGACCCCGGCAGTCTTATTATTCTCCGAAATAACGTTTATAAAGCCCTTCGAATCCTTTGCCGTGACGGGCTTCGTCTTTTGCCATCTCGTGAACCGTATCATGTATGGCGTCAAGATTTAATTCTTTGGCACGCTTGGCAATGCGCATTTTGTCGGCATTGGCGCCGCTTTCGGCATACATTCGTTTTTCCAGATTAGTTTTCGTATCCCAAACCACATCGCCCAATAGCTCTGCAAATTTGGATGCATGTTCCCCTTCTTCAATAGCATAGCGTTTGAAAGCTTCTGCAATTTCGGGATAACCTTCGCGATCGGCCTGGCGGCTCATAGCCAAATACATACCGACCTCCATACATTCGCCTGTAAAATGGGCGTTTAGGTCTTTGATCATTTCGTCGTCGCATCCTTTGGCAACACCGATTTCATGTTCGGTTACGAAAACCAATGCTTTACTGCTTTCGACAAGTTCTTTGAACTTACTCGCCGGAACATGGCATTGCGGGCATTTTTCCGGAGCCGAATCACCTTCGTGGACATATCCACATACTGTACAAATAAATTTCTTTTTCATTGTTTAATTTCTTTATAGTTGAAATAAACTCAAAAGTACGACAAAAACACATAATCACCAAATCAAATAACTTTTTTTAACTAAAAAAACACGTATCTTTGCAGCGTTTATTACAAAACTTTATTAAAATTTAGCTACTTATAAGATTTTTTATTATGTTCGATTTCCTCAACCATTATCCATGGTTATTGCCATTAATTATTTTTTTCGGTCGTATTTGTGATGTAACGCTGGGTACTTTGCGCATCATTTTTGTCTCAAAAGGAGAGAAAAGGAAAGCGCCGATTGTCGGTTTTTTTGAAGTATTTATTTGGGTGGTAGTCATATCCCAGATTTTTTCCAACGCAACGAATATTTATGCCTATATAGCTTATGCTGCGGGATATGCAACAGGAAATTTTGTTGGGATTATGGTCGAAAATAAAATAGGTTTCGGCTACCAGCTGTTTCGGATTTACACAAAAAAAGACGGAGGAGAATTGATAAAAATGCTGAATGAGAATGGATTTGGTTCAACATGGATTAAAGGCGCCGGCGCAATATCTGAAGTAAGTATTATCGAATCAGTCGTTAGAAGAAGGGCAGAAAAAAGCATTGTCGAAATTATACATAACTTCGATCCCGACACATTCTACTTGATTGAAGATATTCGTTCGAAACAGAAAGGGATTTTTGCGTTTTCGTCAACAGCAAGTTCTCCGCGTTTGGGAAAATGACACATTATGGATAAAATATATATTCATTTATGAATTTTTGTATTTTTTTTCGGTCTGTATATATGTCAATACTTTTCTGTACATTTGCGTCAATTTAGTTAATTTCAGATGAGTAATAAATCAAAAATAAAGATACCCGTTTACCTGCGCATCATGATTGGTATGTGTGTGGGGATTGTGGCCGGGTTAGTGGCTTTGAGCATTAACGGACAGCAGTTTGTTACAGATTGGATAAAGCCTTGGGGGCAACTGTTTATCCGCCTGCTTCAGTTGGTGGCTGTTCCTTTGGTATTTGTATCGCTTGTCAAAGGAGTAATCGGGATGAGCGATATCGGCAAATTTTCTAAAATGGGATTGAAAACGGTTGGAGTGTACATGACTACAACGGTTATAGCTATTCTGATAGGCGTTACGTTGGTGTCGGTAGTTAAACCGGGGCGTTTTTTCGACGCCGGACAAGCCGGTATATTGGAGGAAACATACAGCCTGACAGTGAATACGGTAATGGAAGAGCAGCGTAAGCAAGGCCCTCTCAGTTTCATTGAAGATATTGTCCCAAATAATATTATCAGTGCGATAGGCGATAATCGCAAGATGTTGCAGATCATATTCTTTGCGCTGATGTTCGGCATAGCGGCATTAACTGTCGGAAAAGATAAAATAAAACCGGTGATAGAGCTGTTTAATTCACTGAATGATATTATTTTGAAAATGATTGATTACGTTATACGGACTGCGCCTTATGGCGTGATGGCGTTGATGGCGGGATTGGTTGTTGATACATCGGGCGATATTGGCTTGTTCAGCGCTTTGGCCGTTTATGGCGCAACGGTTGTTTTCGGGTTGTTGTTTTTGATGCTTTGTTTTTATCCGCTTTTGGCTAAACTGTTTACAAAAATTTCCGTTAAGCAATTTCTCAAGTCGGTATATCCATTGCAACTGCTTGCTTTCAGTACAAGTTCGAGTTCAGCCGTCTTACCCGTGACGATGGATGTGGGCAAAAACAAATTGGGCGTTCATGAAGAAACCTGTTCATTTGTGATGCCGCTTGGCGCTACCATTAACATGGACGGCACAAGCTGTTTTCAGGCGATTTCCATCATTTTTATTGCGCAGGTGCTTGGCTTAGATTTAAGCCTTGCGCAGATTCTCACGATTATTACCATGACCACTCTTTCGTCGATCGGTACGCCCGGTGTTCCCGGAGGCAGTTATGTGGTAATGACGATGGTATTGACGTCGGTCGGTATCCCCGCACAGGGGTTGGCGCTGATATTAGGCGTTGATCGTCCGTTAGATATGTTGCGCACTTCGGTCAATGTTACGGGTGATTTGGTTGTATCGGCAATTGTGGATCCGAAAGAGAACACTTGATAATTAATAGTGAATGAGACCTCCCCCTGCCCCCTCCAAAGGGGGATATGGTGAACTGTTAGTGCTGTTATTCATTATCCAAATACTCCCGTCTAAAGATATTGATAAGAAAAAAGAATAACGATAGCAGCAAAGGACCGAAAATGATGCCCCAAAAACCGAATATGGATAATCCGAGGATCACACCGAAAACGGTTATCAACGGATGTATGTTAGCCAATTTTTTTTGCAGTACGAATCGAAAAACGTTGTCTGTCCCGATAACAAGAACCAAATAACAGATACCCAATCCAATAGCATTGAACCAATCGCCTGTGATTGATAAATAAAATACCAACGGAACCCATACTATGCCTGATCCGACAAGCGGAATAATTGTGGCAATGCAGGCAAAAAGAGCAAAAAAATGTGCGCTCGGCACACCGAAAATCAAAAAGCCGATATATGCAATAATGCCTTGAATGATGGCTATCAAAGGAATCCCAATTGCGTTGGAACGTACAATGTTGTACACTTCACGGGATATGTCCTTCCGATTCTTTTCATTGAATGGCAATAATTCGGTGAAATACTGTTCAATCATGCGATGGTCAACCAGCATAAAATAAAGAAGAAAGAGCATCACAATAAATGAAATAACCAATCCTCCGGCTTGATTGATAATATATTGCACACCTTTAGTCAGGTAACCTGTCAGGGTAGAAATATTATCGACACTCAACAAATCATAATTGAAACGATCTTTTATCAGCGTTTCAAATTGTTCGATCATGGCTGTTAAAACAGATATGTCTACATTGATTGTCTGTATCTTGCCAATTAATACAAGTGAGATAAAATAGACAGGCACGATAATAACGACAATGACTTCAAATAAGATCAAAATGGTAGCCGGTATTTTGTGTAATCGATGGTTTTGAGTCAGGTAGTCCATTTGCCGGCGAACAAGGACGAAAATGGTAAATGCCGCCAACAGACCATTAACAAATGGCCATAGTTCCTTGATAATAAGCCATCCTAACAAGACTATCAATGTTATCAACGAATATTTCCAATAATTTTCTTTAGTGGAGATCGACATAAAAAATGATATGTTAAACACTTTCTAAGCGACAAAAATAAATAATCTTATGTATTTAACCGTCTTTTTTTATTCGATTTTTTTTCGAATCCCGCTTAAATATGCTTTCATGGCTGATGAGTCCTTATTTTGAATAATAGCCTGTAACACATTTAATTGTTCCTGAATGCGTGAAATCTGGCCGGGTGTAAGGGGATTAAAAAGAATTTCCGACAACAGATAATCATCTTCCGACATCAGTCCTTGTGCAATTTTCATGTGACGCTTAAACGTTGTTCCCGGCGCATCCTGATGAATCATCGTAGCGGCAAAAACCAATGTTGAGGCAAACGGAATGCCCAGTGAATAGGCTACAACCTTATCGTGCTCTTCGAACGAATATTCAAAGACATTCAATTTCAGCTTGTTGTATAAATCTTTGTAGAATACTTTACCGAGATGGTTGCCTTCAGTAATTATAATGGTATTTTCGCGTTCCAAATTCCCAAGATTCGCAAATGTCGGCCCAAACATCGGGTGGGTTGATACATAAGGGAAACCGCAGGTGTTGTAAAATTCCTGTAACTTAGTTTTTACCGAAGCGATGTCTGAAATTATACAGTTTGGTTCCAGAAAAGGAAAAATCGCTAAGAAAGCGTCAATCGTATGATTGAGTGTCACACAATTAATGACCAATTCAGGCTTGAAATCCTTTATTTCTTCAGGCTTTTGCATCCGAATGGCATTATAAATAAAACGCATCCGTTTCGGATCTTTCTCCAATACGGCCACCTCGTGGTCAAAACTCAATAAGTCGGTGAAAAAAGACCCCATTTTCCCCGCTCCAATAATCAATATTTTCATTTTCTTTTTATTTAACTAAACTCTAATATCTAAACTCTACTATCTATTTTCTATTCATCACAATCACCTGCTGCCTGATAGACTCCTCGTGAATCTCTTTCAGTATTTTCTCTACGAAGTCCGTACTTAAATCCATCGTAACGCCTACCTTAGTACGATTTTCCAAAATCTCGATATAACGGGGCGTTTGCAAAATCGGCATGTTATGTTCTTTTTTGTAGACGCCAATTTCGCGTGAGATACGCATCCGCTTTGCCAAAAGCTCCAGCAGATTATCATCCACTCCATCAATTTGACGTCGCAGTTCAGCCAGATTCTCAGTCGTTTGTGTAGCTTCGCGAATGACTAACATATTCAACATGTAATCTAATACCTCAGGTGTGATTTGTTGTGCCGAATCGCTCCATGCCTCGTCGGGACGACAATGCGATTCAATAAATAATCCGTCAAAATTAATATCCATCGCCTGTTGACTGAGTGGTGCGAGTAACTCGCGTTTTCCTCCTATATGACTTGGGTCGCAAAAAACAGGCAAATTGGGATAAAGTCGTCGCAACTCAATGGGGATATGCCACAACGGCAGATTACGGTAAATTTTCTTATCGTATGAACTAAAACCCCTGTGTATAACGCCGATGCGTTTTATCCCTGCACCATAAATACGCTGAATAGCTCCGATCCACAATTCCAAATCAGGATTGACGGGATTTTTTATCAGGACGGGTATATCTATTCCTTTCAGCGCATCGGCAATTTCCTGAACGGCAAAGGGATTAGCCGTTGTTCGGGCGCCGATCCACAGGATATCAATACCGGCTTTCACGGCTTCAAAAACATGGTCGCGTGTGGCCACTTCGATAACCGTGTACATGCCGGTTTCTTCCTTTACACGCTTTAGCCAGGGTAGTCCGACCGATCCGACGCCCTCAAAACCGCCGGGTTTAGTACGAGGCTTCCAAATACCGGCACGAAGCATCCGGATGCCATTTGCAGCAAGGGCACGGGCAGTTGTTAATAATTGCTCTTCCGTTTCGGCGCTGCACGGACCTGCAATAACTACCGGACGTTTTTCTTCAATGCCCGGTAATAAGATCGATTCAAAATTTAATTTTTCCATATATATAATTTTCAATTGTTCATTGGGCGACCGAATGTCGCCCATACATTAACCGTTATTGGGCGACCGCAAGGGTGCGCCCCTACATTAACCTCTGTATTCTATTTAGCGCTTCCGCCAACATCTCCTCTTTGCAACATAACGAAATGCGAACATAGCGTTCGCCGGCGCTCCCGAAAATAAAGCCGGGAATAATAAACACATTAGCCTCATACAAGATTTTATTTGCCAACGATTCACTACTCCTTTCCGAGTCCGGAATCTTTCCCCACAAGAACATCCCCACCTGATTTTCATCATAACGGCAATCCATAGCGTGCATAATCCGGCCGGCTATGTCCCGCCGGCCTCTATATACACTATTCATCCCATCGTACCATGATTTTGGCGCTCTTAATGCCTCAACGGCAGCCAACTGCATCGGTCGAAACTGCCCTGAATCTACATTGGTTTTTATTTTCAGAATCCACTGAATAAATTGAGCATTCGAAGCCAGCATGGCCATACGCCAACCCGGCATATTGTGTGATTTGCTCATCGAATTAAGTTCGATACAGATATCTTTTGCACCTGGAACGCTTAAAATGCTCAATGGATGTTCGTTCAATATAAAACTGTACGGATTGTCATTGCATATCACGATACTGTGGCGACGTCCGAAATCCACTAACCGTTCGTATAACTCCATACTCGCATTCGCCCCTGTCGGCATATTGGGATAGTTTGTCCACATCAGTTTGATAGCCTGTTTACCTTCATTTTGTCTTTCTATAACCATACGATCCAATGCATCAAAATCCGGATACCATCCGTTTTTTTCATCCAAACGGTACGCAATGAGGTCTGCGTTGACAAGTTTACTTACCGATGTATAAGTCGGATAGCCCGGATTAGGTACGAGCACGCCGTCGCCCGGGTTAAGAAAAGCCATAGAAATATGCAAAATACCTTCTTTTGAGCCTATCAACGGTTGTATTTCCATTCGATAGTCGAGATTTACGCCATACCATTGGTTATACCATTCCGCAAAACCCTCGCGCAAGGCCGGTATACCTGAATATGACTGATAACCATGCACATCGTCTTTTTGCGTCTCAAGGCAAAATTTTTCGATTGCATCTTTCGACGGAGGCATATCAGGACTTCCGACGCCAAGACTTATGACGTCTTTACCTGCAATATTCATCTCCGCTACTTCCTTGAGTTTTTTTGAGAAATAATACTCTTCTACACTTCCAATTCGTAAAGCAGGAGTAATTGCTTTTGTTTCTACTTTCACAAAACTAAGTTCATTCATAACGTGCTGTGATTTTTCAATCACCTGATTTGTAGCCTTTTTCATCTTTTTATAATTAAAAAAAATCCCACCGTTTACTTCGGCAGGATTTTATCACATCTAATACTTCTCTAACTAACCTATTCAATTACACACAAATTCCTGCCTTTATCTGTTCACAATAAAAGTAGTAAAAATAATAAGTGTAAAAGAAGCGGTTCATTTATTATTAATTATCGCCGCAAATATACAACGTTTTTTTTTATAAATGCAAAAAAAAATGAATTTATTACAAAAAAAAAATGAATTATAAATTTGTTGAAATGATTTGTCCTGTGGGCAATACGGTAATATCAAGTATATCACCCTGTTCCAATGGCCAATTGAGGTAGAGGGCCACCCTGTCCGAATCGCTTTGGAAGTAGCGGAAGCCTATGCCTTTTCCATTGACTTTTACGGCAAAGCTGGTTTGGGCATTGTTGATGGTAATATCTCCTGCCTTGCTAAAGCTGAATACCGGCAGGATAGGGCTTTTGAGACTAAGATTGGAAGCCACTCCGTTTACCGGTTGCAGCAAGGCTTGGTCGTCCGGCGTTCTGAGCGGTCTCTTTACGCCGCCCGGACGAAGGAAGGGATTGAGCAAACTCTTGGGTTCTTCCGAGTCGGGATAGTAGAGCACGCCTCCCAAAAAGCCCATATTGTTATTGGGAAATTGAGGATTGGCGGACTTTTTGGTGGTAATGTCGTAAATCATAGGGGTTGACCATGATACCCAATTGACGCTATGATTTTGATAGCCTGTGTGGGGATCGTCGCGGAGGGTTTCGAATACGGTGCATCCCCATGCAATCAGGGCGTCTTCGCTGTCAATTTTAAGGATCTCTCCTCCTCCGTATAAACCGGATCGGAGGGTCAGATATCGATTCAATTCTTCATCATTTTGCAGATATTTCCAGTCGCCGGGCAACACCCGGTAATTAGGATCTCCTACTCTGTTTTCATACCACAAACCCAAATCTCCCGACCAAAACAATCGCTTAAAGGCTTCAAAACCCCAGGGGTCGTAGCGATAGAATGTCCAACGATTGCTGATCGGAGTCCATGTACCGTCGTTTGTTCCATCTTTGGATTCGCGTGAACAACCGTGCCAATAGGTGGCGCCGGTGGATACATATTCGCCCCGGTTAGCCAGATAGGCGCCTACATTGTTTTCGTCGTAATACCTGCGTTCATTGGCTTCACCGGTTGCGCTGTTATGAGCCGAAGTGATGTTGGTATATATCCAGGGGGCATAGCTGTTGGGGGCGGTGTAGCTGTCTATGCCGTGTCCGCCTTCATGGTAAAGCAGGTATTCATTCTTGTAGCGGGTCATGCTGTAGTCGCGGGTAATATTGTTGGCCTGATCTTGAAAAATATTGCCTCCCCAACCTTCCACATACAGTCCGCTGTGGTAGTTACCGGCCTGCTGGCCCCTACGCTCCGGCTGCTGGTTGGGATGCTGCCCTTCGGCTACAACCAACATACCTCCGTTTTGCCTGACGGAATAGTCGGCTATCCGTTGGCCCGGACGGTCAAAGAGGGAGGAAGTCTGCCGCTCATCTGCGGTATATGCGGTTCCCTTCGGCCAGTTATTATATGCTATGGTCAAATTGTTGGTAAAACCCAAATCGTAATACATACCCGAAAGGACAAGCACTTCTTTAGATACTTGGGTATCGCCATAGATATAAACTCCTGTAAGGGGACTGCGATAAACATTTCCCACCCACGGCTTAAACTCCGCATGATATGGTTTATGGGAGGGGAGTAGATTACCTGCCCAGTCGCGTACCGGACTATTTCCCGTATAGTAGAGTCTGAACCGGCCGTTGATACCTGCTTTGTGTTGGCTTATAGCTTCTTCTACGTCTACGTACTGGCCGAATCGAAGGGCGGTAGGGCTGACAGGTTCGTTATTGTCTATCCAACCACCGGCAGACAGGCTGCGTTCGTCAATGTCGTGCCGGTCAAATCCTCTAAAACTCCTTCCGAAATGACCTGTCGTAAATGATCCCACATTGGAAGCATTATCTCCCGAAGTTGGGATTTGCAAAGTAATCGCCCTCCACAAATAACCTCCTGCCAAAGTGAGGCTATTTACCTCTGACCAGCTCCGGCCTCCGTCGGCGCTGTGTTCCAACTTCCAGTTTTGCAGGTTGTAGAGTGCGGTCATATCGCGCACTTCACGATTAAATTTTATTTCGATTTGATTCTCGGCAATTACCCAAACATGTTCCACATCAAGCAAAGGATACGGTTGGGCAGTAACATCATAATTATCAATCTGGCTGTGCCAAAACCAGGGCATAGCGGAGCGTACGCCGTCCCTGCCTCTGTCAAAACCATCGCTATTCTCGCTTGAAAAGTATTCCCACTCGCCATAAATACCGCACATAGGCCGATACAGTTCAGGGTCGTAGCGTTTGAGTTCTTCCCGCGTGTTGACGGGTCCGCCTGCACGGCGCCAACTGCTGTCTTCGGATTCGGGGATAAATTCATAAAAAATCATGGAGCCGTAGACAAAATAATCCTCTACACTCTCCATCATCTTGGTACCCGGGTATTTGTTATGTAGGATGGCTTCTTTGTAAGCAGCCGTCACATGCTTGTCGTACCGATAATCGTCTGGGTCATTATACACGCTGCGGGCTACACGACGACAACCCAAAGTCGCACCCTGCGCCGATCCATCTACCCCAACCCTCCAGAACATGCGGGCAAAAGCCTCGCCTAAGTAGAAAAAGTCGCTTTTGGGTCGATCCATCGCTCCGGCGCTCTTTTGACGCATCACATCGTCGGCAGTAGCTACGATAACAGGTTTTTCAAGAGTCCCTTCTATCACCCGGCGGGTCTTGTAGTCGGAAGGATCGAAAAGCTCCCGCCACTGTGGGGCTTCATACACAGACTGGCCGGGGCCTACCATCATGATGGTCACGCCATAGTCTACAGCGTTTTGGGTAATTAGTTCAGCGCGTCCGGTCATGCGGTGTATGCCTCCTGCTGCGTAATCAATTACGTGTTCGTTGGAATAGGCCACGCCAAGATGACTGTCGTTTTGAGCTGATGTACCGCAAGCCGCTGTGCCTGTAACACTGAGTTTAGATTTTGAACCGATGTTCATATAATCATAAAAAGGAACCCATTCGGCTGTCACGACCTGAGTTCCCGTAGTTACCTGTACCGTTGCAGCGACGGCAGGGCCTATGACGGCCTGCGTATTTTCGCCCGGTGTTCGGGCATTACCTGTTTTGCCTCTTAAAGTACCTGCGTTGAGCGGTTCGTCTAAGCGAATATTGATGACAGGCGCTTTCGCATAAGGGCCAAAGTCAAAATAAGATAAATAGCTGTATTTGACATTTTTCCCCTGTACTGCAATCCCAACTTGATCATATATTTCCTGCGCATTGGAGGGACGGGTGGAGCAAACAAGCTCCATTTCCTGCGCAGTAATCAGTCTGACGGCTTGAATATTAAATGCTTGTCCCTGCAATGATAAAGAACCGGACATGAGGGCGGCATATATTAGTAATAGGTATTTATATAGCGTTTTCACTGCGATATTTTTGCGCTTTTTCAGATCGCCACCCTGTGTCAGGTAGTTTTTTGAGTTTGTATGATTTCCGCACTCCGCTTTATAAAGCGGCTTAGGGCTTCGCCTTTCAGCAATCCGTTGCCCAGCAGGGCAAGGTCGATTAATTGGCTGATAATAGGGTTGCCGGCTGCATATTCTGTCAGAATGGTTTTTTGTCGGTCACGCAGTTCGTCCAATGTTTTATTTGTATTGGCGAGGTCTTCTTTTTCTGTTTCCGTGATTTCGTCCGTTTTCTTTTTGTTTTGCGCTGCACGAAGGTCGGCCTGCCGGGCTTCCCAACCTTTGATATCGGCTTGAATCGGTTTCAGACTATCTGTGCAGTTCGTTTCTTCGTCGACCAACACATTTTTAATCAACGGATGGTCGGTATTGAGAACCAAATTATAACTGTCGGGCATTTCACCATAGAATGACATGCCGGGTTGCATGGACGACATTTCGCGCATACGCCGCATATATTCGCTTTGGGTCAGCATGACAGGATTTGCCTGTTCACCCTGCGCCTCACATACCACATTAAATTCCGTCTTCTCCATTGCCGGAAGTTGACTTTTGAATATTTCCCGCAATGCTGTTTGTTGATTTTCGTCCAACTGAATGGCATGACTGTCTTCTTTACGGATGAGTTTATCGATTGTATCGCTGTCAACGCGTACAAACCGTGTTTTTTCGAGTTTCTGTTCAAACTGGCTGATAACATGGACATCCAATTGTCCGTCCATCACAAGAACGCTATAACCCTTGTCTTGAGCTGCCTGAATGTAACTGTATTGGTCGTCTTTATTGGTCGTATAGAGGTATATAATCGATCCGTCTTTATCTGTCTGGTTGTCTTTGATCAGTTTCAGGTATTCGTCCTGTGTGAAACCGGCGCCGTCAACATCTTTCAACAATGCAAACTTAATGGCACGTTCGTAGAATTTTTCGTCGCTCAACATACCATATTGAATAAAAAGTTTGAGGCTTTCCCATTTTTCTTCAAACTGCGGCCGGTCGGATTTGAAAATCTCCTCCAGTCGATCGGCCACTTTTTTGGTGATATGCGTTGAAATCTTCTTCACATTCTGATCGCTTTGCAGAAACGAACGTGAAACATTCAAAGGTATATCGGGCGAGTCGAGTACGCCATGCAGCAATGTCAGAAATTCGGGTACGATTCCTTCGACCGAATCGGTCACAAAAACCTGATTGCAAAAAAGTTGAATTTTATTTCTATTCAGGTCTATATTGCTTTTGATACGCGGAAAGTAAAGAATCCCTGTCAGGTTGAACGGATAATCCACATTCAGGTGTATCCAAAACAGCGGGTCGTCGCTCATCA
>Ga0082212_10005577_pt1 | contig 17114 bp, 7 predicted proteins | sample TergutNt197P3_FD_71548 | JGI IMG/M metagenome (GOLD analysis project Ga0082212, IMG submission 71548) | Neocapritermes taracua P3 segment gut microbial communities from Petit-Saut dam, French Guiana - Nt197 P3 | ecosystem: Host-associated > Arthropoda: Insects > Digestive system > Gut ... | reverse complement strand
AATCGTCCCAGTACTTTCTTTCCTCTATATCAGCTTCGGAGAATTTCCAGTTTTTCTCCTTGACGTCGATGCGCTCTAAAAAGCGCTTTCTCTGTTGGTCCTTTGAGAGGTGCAGAAAAAACTTTAAGGTAACAAACCCGTTCTCGGAAAGATGATACTCAAAATTACGGATTTGTATATAGCGCTTTTCAATCGTGTCATCCGTCTTGCAGTAGTCCGGAAGGTTGTATCTTTCGTAGAGTTTATGGACTTTTCCGATTAGGACGTCTTCGTAATGTGAGCGGTTGAATATTGCGATTTTTCCGCGCTCCGGCAGAACTTTTACCGCTCGCCATAAGTAGTCGTGCGCCAGTTCTTCCGGGGTAGGTCTTTTGAAACTGTGAACGCTTACGCCTTGAGGGTTGACTCCCTTCATGACATTTTTTATTGCGCTGTCTTTGCCGGCGGCGTCCATTGCCTGGAAAACAATAAGCATCCCCGTTTTCCCTTCTGCGTAAAACTTGTCCTGATACGCGGAAATAAGCTCGATGTTTTTTTCGAAAAGCTCATCGGTTTCTTTTGAAGAAGCAAAGCCGCCTGTATCCTTTGGATCATAATCGGCTAAAGAAATAATTTCGCTGCCCGTTACTCTATAATTCTCTGTTTTCATTTTTTTATTGTCCCGAATACCCCTCTCACTAGTTCTCTGCTGACGGATCTGCCGACTTGCGACATGCTGCTTGCTAAAGCCTTGTCAAACGCGTTTGAGCTTTTGCTGCTTTGCTTTGGCTTTGCCGCTGCTTTTTCCTTTTGCGTTTTTTCTTTCAGCTTCTGGGCTTCGGCTTCTTCTTGCTCCCGTTCGCGCTCCTGTTTTTGCGCTAATTCGTCCAGGGCTTCATATGCCGAATATCTGTCAAACGTCTGGCTGTACTTTGTATAGAGTGGCGAGCTTTTTGTTATTTCTTCTATAAGCTCCGGCGGCGCAACTCCGAAATTGCAGCGCGGCGGCAGGATAAATCCGCGCCTTATCATTTCCGGCGCGCCTTTTTCATCCAGCGCGGAAACAAGCGCCTCGCCCGTTGAAAGCTCGCTTATCGCCGTCTCGCTATCGAAATCCGGGTTCGGCCGGTATGAAGCGGCGGCGGCCTTTATCGCCTTTTGATCGTTTGGCGTATAGGCTCTGAGCGCGTGCTGTATTTTATTTCCTAGCTGCGACAGGACACTGTTTGGTATGTCCGCTGGATTTTGTGTTATGAAAAATATCCCTATGCCTTTTGAGCGGATAAGCCTGATAATCTGCTCGATTTTTTGAAGTAAAGCCCTCGGCGCCTCGTTGAAAAGCAGGTGCGCTTCATCGAAGAAAAAGACCATCTTCGGCTTCGGCAAATCCCCAACCTCCGGCATGAGTTCATAAAGTTCCGAAAGCATCCAGAGGAGGAAAGTCGAGTACAAAAGCGGGTCATGGAACAACGTTACGCAGTCCAGTATATTGATTACGCCCTGCCCCTGATTGTCACACCCAAGCCAGTCGCCGAGATCCAGCGCCGGCTCACCGAAAAATAAATCGCCCCCGGCAGACTCAAGCGTTAAGAGACTCCTCTGGATTGCTCCAACGCTCGCGGTAGATACTATTCCGTATTTCATAGTAAGTGTTTTCGCGTTCTCTCCGGCATACTGCACCATAGCCCTGAGGTCTTTAAAGTCAAGCATAAGCAGCCCGCTGTCATCTGCCACCTTAAAAACTATCTGCATCACGCCGGTCTGAGTATCGTTAAGCCCCAGAATCCTCGAAAGCAGGATCGGTCCCATAGCTGAGACCGTCGTCCGCACAGGAATACCTTTATTGCCATAAAGATCAAAGAAGCGTACCGGATAACCGGAGAATGTGAACCCCTCGATTCCCATGTTTTTCACACGCTCGTCAACGGTTGTGCCGGGTTCCCCCGGCATACACATTCCGGAAACATCGCCCTTGATATCGGCAATAAAAACAGACGTCCCCATCTCGCTGAAAGCTTCCGCGAGAACCTTAATTGTCGTCGTCTTTCCCGTGCCCGTAGCCCCGGTCACAAGCCCATGCCGCGTCATCATCTTCGGCAGCATAAAAATTCTGTCCGCCCCGCCGCCGCCGGTCGCAATCCAAATCCTGTCCTCTTCTCTCATATACATATCAGTACCTTAATCCCTCAAAACTGTTTGACTCGCTCTGAAATATATTCAACGTTTTCTTATTCGGATACTAGTATAACACTTTTAGCATTTTGCATTTCATAACAGTTGTCACCAATCACCGCGACAGGATTAAAAGTTGCAGGAATCATTCTTGCTCAGGGCGGACGCTTCGGGCCGTTAAGAAGGATTGGCCGCTCGCGCCCGGGTTCTGTGTAAGTTTACAAGCGGGTTTCATGCGTTTCAGATTTTGAAGGGCAAAACTGCGGATTTTTTTCACTTATAGGTGTGGTCAGATTTGGATTCGGCTGTTATTGATTCCATATTAGGTTATATATTCCATTAGTGGATGATATTACGGTATATAATGGGGATATTATAAATGGCAGACACCTATAAGTGAAAAAAAATCGCAAAACACGATGGTAAAATCTGAAGCTCGATTTTGATGTCCGTTCGTCGTCGCCAGCTTCTTTAAAGAAAGTGCAAAAAAAATATTTTCAATATATAATAATATGCGGAAAATGGAGGATAAAACTATGCTAACATCTGGTACTGTTTGGGTTCTGATTTCGTTCGTTATCTATGCTGCAATCATGCTTACAATCGGCTTTTTCTTTTTTAAACGTTCTTCAACGCTGGGCGATTTCTTCCTGGGCGGGCGTAACCTGAACTCCTGGGTTGCTGCGATGTCCGCGCAGGCTTCCGATATGTCGGGCTGGCTGCTTATGGGGCTGCCCGGAGCGGTATACGCCTTCGGCACCGGCCAGCTTTGGATCGCTGTAGGCCTTGCGATAGGCACTGCTTTAAACTGGCTGCTAGTCGCAAAACGGCTGCGCCGCTATACTATCATTTCAAATAATTCAATCACTATCCCCGAATACCTGGAAAACCGTTTCCGGGATTCCTCACGCATCCTGCGCATCGCGGCGGCGATATTCATAACGATATTCTTCGCCGTATACGCAGCCTCAGGCTTCACAGCCGGCGGCACCCTCTTCTCGCAGATATTCGGCATCGACTACAAAATCGCTCTCTTAATCACAGTCGCAATTATCCTGGTATACACATTCTTCGGCGGCTTCATGGCGGTCTGCTGGACAGACCTTATACAAGGCCTCTTGATCCTCGTAGGAATCATAGCAGTCCCGATTATTGCCCTAACCGCGCTCGGCGGCTTCTCTGGCTTGTCGGCAGCCGTCCAGCCTGAATACCTCGACGCGCTTAACGACGGCTCCGGCAATACAATCACAGCAATCTCGATCGTCTCGCAGCTTGCCTGGGGTCTGGGCTACTTCGGAATGCCACATATCTTAGTCCGCTTTATGGCGATAAAGAGTGAAAGCAAAGTCAAACGCTCTGCGCTGATCGCGATCGTCTGGGTTTTATTCACACTCGCCGCCGCGATCCTCGTCGGCATAGTCGGTCTCGCGTTTTCGCCTAACCTTGCAAACCCGGAAACGGTATTCATCCAGATGATCCAGCAGATCTTCCTCGGAGAAAACGCCATAGTAGCGCTCCCGCTGCTCGGCGGCTTTGTCCTGTGCGCAATACTCGCGGCGATAATGTCAACTGCAGACTCGCAGCTCCTGGTAACTGCCTCGGCAATCACAGGCGATATATACAAGAGCGTAGCTAAGAAAGAAAAAAGCGGCAGCTTCTATCTCCGTTTCAGCCGCCTGGCGGTACTCGCCGTCGCAGTTATTGCCTTTATAATAGCCTTCGGACAGAATTCCAGTGTCATGGCGCTTGTCTCAAACGCCTGGGCAGGTTTCGGCTCCGCCTTCGGCGCCCTCATACTGCTGTCGCTTTACTGGCGCAGGATAAACCGCGCCGGCGCCGCCGCAGCAATAATAGCAGGCGGCCTCACAGTCATCATCTGGGAATACATCCCCTTCGGCGGCGCAACGCTCTCAACCAGCACAGAGCTTTACTCCCTGGTACCCGGCTTCATCCTCTCAATGCTCTTCGGCGTAGTGATTAGCCTTTTAACAAAACCCCCGTCCGAAGAAATAACCAAAGAATTCGACGCCGCCCAGGTCCCCCTCGTCGAAGACGAAGCATAACCAAAACGAAGGCCCCTTTAAAGGGGCCTTTTAATTTACTTGATATTTACCGTCACGGTCACAATCGTTGGCTTGCTAATCTTCTTGCCGCTGCCCAGAGGTTTCAGATCGCCGTTTGTATCGCGTACCGGGTCATTATCCTCGTCAAGCTGATATGTCCCTTCCGCCCAGAGCTGAAGGTAAAGCTTGTAGTTGCTTTTTAGATTGCTCACTCCCTTATAATTTGAAGTGAAGACTTTATCGGGAACACGGCCGCCTTCAAAGTAGACTGTCCATTCGCTCGGTCCGTTCCGCTTGATCTCAAAGCCGTTAACTTCCTTATAGTAAATAGGCGTATTGACGCCGCTGACTTTTACGATTATCTCCCTGTAGCCCGGCTGCAGCTCGTCAGCTAAAACTGCTTCGCTTTTATCAACCTGGAGCGCAAACCGCAGCGCCTTTAGCTTTTTCATGTCCGGCTGCACATGACCGACTATTACATTATCCGGCTTCGCAAGCGTCACTCCGCTTATCCGCGAGCCCGCAAACGGCTGAGCCTTATAAAGCGCCGCCGACGCCTTCCAACCCTTCTGCACTGTCTGCACCGGCGTTACAGCAACAGGCTTGTCTGTATAAACAGTCGCCCCGTTTTTCTTGCCCTCAGACCATGATGTAAGCTCCTGTCCGTTCTGAAGTTTTATCCAAACGGCAATGTTATTTTTCTCACCCGGTGCAAGTCTCTTGCTCGTTGACTCGATGTCAAAGGACAGCGCCCCCGGTATGAATACAGGGGCAAGTTTTGTATGCAATATGCCAGGTTCAGTCAAAGAATTCTTCCCGCAGCTTTCATAGAGTTTTACATCCTCGATTCCTGAAGTCGTACCCGTAAGCCCTACCTTGACAGTAGCTTTGCTGCCCGGGTTTGCGATATCAAGCTTTGCTTTTTTATCCAGCGTAAGCTTAATACCGGCCGCGCTCTTAAGTATGTTCAGCGTCAGTTTAAATGTCGCATTCTTACCCGCCGCCGCATTAAGAGCAGGCGAACCAATATCCATCGTATACTTCATGGTATTCCCGCTGGGATAACTGTTATGATTCGCAATCAATTTAGCAAACTTTTCTTCGTCCGCAATATCAACGGAGATGCCGCTGCCGTTATTCTCAACTGTAATTGCACCCAGCCAGCCCGCATCCGGGTTAAAACTGTCGCCGTCATAATACCAAAGCGGCGTTTTGGTTTTATAATCTGAATCCACATAGCCGATAATCTCCCAGTCATCAAAAACGATGTTGTCCGCGTTAACCGCGATAGGAATATCGCGCACCTTCCCCGCGTGGTCTTTATTAATACTCAACGCAGTAGGCTTGTTAACCGGCTTCAGTTTGTTTGCCGTTATCATGCTCACCTTAAGCTTCAGGTCCTTGAATATTTTATCGCTGCCTGCGTCATGGCTCAGATTATCAATGCTGTTTTCCTCTGCCGTAAACCGTGGGTCGTAAAAGTAAACCCTCAAAGAAACAGTCGCAAGCCCGACAGGCTCCGTGCGGCTGACTAAAATTTCCCCGCCGCCAAGATACTCGGTTTCCAGATTCGGAAGTTTCTTTTTATCCGTGATTGCCGCATAGTTTTTCGGCTGAATAACTTCAACGCGTTTGACATTATAACCGTCCTCAAACTTCGCCCCTTTTTTCCCGGCTGTCAGGAAAACCGAAGCCGGCTTCTCCTCGCTTGTGTAATACAGCGAGACCGATCCCTTGCTAAGTTTCACGTTCGGCGCCGCCGCCTTGACAACCTTTACCTTAAAGGAAAGCACCTGTGGCGTGTAGCCGGCCTGCTTCAGCGTCAGCTTCCCGCTGATTGTCGCCGCTTTATTCTGCACAGGAGTCCCGTCCTCTTTCAGCACAAGCGATAGCGTATTAAAACCTTTCACAGCAGTCAGCTTCAGTTTTTTCGCAGCAGCAGCATCAAGTTCAATTAATTCAACCACCCCGCCGGTCGCACTCGTCGCCGATACAGTCATTGCGACAGTCGGGAAAACCAGGTTAATATCAGCCGCCTTTATTGTCACTTTCGGATAGGAATTGGTCACGGCAATATTAAACGTCCCCGTCATCTTTATGTGCTGTCCTTTGTCAGCCCAGTTCTCGGGTGTACCCGGAACACCGGCAGGCAGCACCTGGAGGCTGACATTCTTTACGGTTTTTGCGGAAGAGTTCAGCGCCTTTATTTCGATAAACCTCGTATCGTCCGGCCTCAGCCGCACCTCGAAATTCTCCAGCCATTTTGGCGATGCCTTACTTCCGTCGGTAACGAGCCGCATTAAACCGAGCGCTTGCGGAGCTTCCGGCACACTCACCTCAAACGGAGTAACGGAAAACGCGCCGGCCGCCTCGCCGAGTTCCCTCTGCTGAGTTACAAGAATCGGAACAAACGTCCCTGCTTCCTTTGCCCGATTCACCGTAACAGCCGAATCCAAAACCTTAATGGCAGTTACCCCGCCGCCCGCCGCGGGCATTTCCGGAAGCACCTCGATAGTCGCCCCCGCAGAGTACCCTTCGTATTCAGCCCAAAGCCTGTAAGTCCCGGCGTTGCTTAGCCCGGCAGCAGTAGCGGTAACTTCCGCTTTCCCGTTCCCTAAATCATTAAGGCGCAGAAGCGAAGCCCCGCCCTTCCCCCACCAGCCGGAACCGGTAAGCTCAAGACCTGAAATACTCCATTCGATTTTACTGTAGTCTTTAATTATAGAACTCCCTGTCAAACTAAACTCAGCATTCTTGTATCCCGCGGAGTCCGTCAGCAAAGCGTGACTTGGCATGAGGCCTAAAGCAGTTAACGGTTTTTCTGCGTCTACCGGCGGGGTGGTTTCTCTTATCCCGGATTCAATCTTTGCGTATTTATGCATAGATCCGATTTCAAAAGAGCCATCGCTTATCCCGTCCGCCCGCCCGGCAGTCCCGCCGGAGTCCTCAGCTACGATGTATTTAAATCCGTCAGGCACGGCATAATTTGTGCCACTACCATTGTAAATCGCACATGCTTCCCCGGAAGCCACAACCGTACCGCTTATTATCTCAAGCCCGCCATCCGCGCTGATGCCGAAACTGCCCCCGCTGCAAGCCGCGCTGCCTGCCGCAGTAAGACTGCCGCGCCCGGTAATCGCGAGCGCACCCGCGGAATGAATCCCTTCGGAAGCCTCTGCGCCGGCGTATAAACTCTCAATCCTGCTCGTGCCGATAAGTTCTATAGTAGCGCCGCCGGGAACTTCAAGCGCACGTGCCGCGGCCGTCTTAAAACTAAAACCATTCAGCGAGAGAACCCTCGCGCCCGCCGTCCCGCTTACCTCCGCAAAGGCGCTCATCTCCTCCGTGACGTCCGCGCCGCCCGTTGTGTTCTTCCGCAAAGTCCCATCCGCGTCATTCAAGCAAAGCGTATATGTTTTCCCCGGCTGAATCTTAGCGTACTTAACGGCGGCGCCGATTTCAAAATTGCCGTCGCTCATGCCGCTCGCCGCGTCCCTGCCCGTAGTGTTTTCCGAAACCGCATACTCATAGCCGGCCGGAATCCTAACCCCGCCCCCGGCGCTCTCGCCCGCTTCTAAACTAAAAGCGCGAGCCCGCCCGATAGTCAGCAGCGTACCGTCCGCAGTTACCGAAAGAGAAACAGGACTGTCCGAGTAAATTCCATACGCCCCGACAGCGGTTACATAAGCGCCGTCAATCGCAAGCCCGCTCGTTATAATCCCCGCGCTTCCCCCGCCCGTGGTGCTCCCGCTCGTTATCAAACTGCCGCTGCCGCTGATGGTAAGAACCCCTCCCGCGCAGCTTATCCCCGCAGACAAACCGGCGCCCTTATAGACGCTCGAAACCAAACTGTCCCCCGCGAGTTTAATAACCGTCCCCGCCGGAACCTCAAGCGCAAACGCAGCGCTCGTCAAAAAGCTGAAATTCGTAAGCGTAAGAACCCGCGCCCCCTCAATTCCGCTAACCACAGCGCCGGCCTCCGCCATCTCGGAGGTTAAATCATCCCCGCCGGCCCCGCCTTTCAAAAGCGCGCCGCTCGTCTCGTCCAGAAACAAGGTGTAACTCACATTCCCCGGCGATGTGGCCATATCAAATTTTGCATACACCGTCATATTGGAATTCACTTTTGTCCCGGCGAAAAATTCCTGCGTGAATGCCGCGTCCAGATACCAGCCCCTGAAAACGAAGCCGGCCTTTTCGGGATCGTCCGGCGGCACTGCTACGGCCCCCACATTCCTCGGAACGTCCAGTACCTCATATACTGCCGTCCCGACTTTATACGTGACCTTCCATACCGGGACAGCCCCCGAAACCACAACAGTCACAGAATCGAAAATTTCATCGTTGTCCAAGCTATATGCATAGATGGCCACCTCGCCGGGATAATTACCCGTAACGGTTCCGGACTGATCGACAGTTGCAATGCCATAGTCCCCGCTAATCCAGACAACGCCTTTTGTGCTTGCGTTCGCGGGTGAAATATCGGCGGTCAGCTGCCGCGTGCCGCCGATCTCTACCGAAGCCGGCGAAGGCGAAACGGAGAGGCCTGTAACCGCAATATACTCCGGCACATCTTCCGTGCCGTCAAAAATCAGCCGGTTATAAAGGCAGAGAAAATACGGTCCGATTTCAAACATATCGCCTGTCTTCCCGCTTACCATTTCGATTGCTTTCGGAAGATAACAGCGCAGCTCATACGGGCTGTTTTGCAGAAGCTTGTAAGTTGTCTCGTCATACAAATTCACAGGCGTATGTATCCTATTATATATAGCTTGCAGCTCGTCCCTGCCCGCCGTGTTTTTGACCTTCTGCTGCCACTTTCCGAAATTGTTGTAAAGGTCGTCAATAGCGTCCGCCAGGATAAAGAAATTCTCGCTCTGCCCCAGGCAGACCGCGCGGAGCTCCTGAAGGTAAAGCGTCGGCTGGTCTTCCATAAACATCACATTATCGTGATAGTCCGTATAAGAAAACTTGGTCGGATCCGGGACACCCAGAACCTGTGAAAACATATTGTTCGGGGCGTTTTGATTGCCGCTCCTTACGCTGTTCAGGATAGCCTGCGCCGCCTGTTTTTCTGCGAGCGCCCGGCTCTTCGTATCGTATAAAATATCAAGAAGCCGCGCTTCTTCTTCAAGGAAAGCAGTTATTTCATTTGCGATTTTTTTCGCCTTTGCCTGCGCCGCCGGCGCCGCGTCATAGCTTGATGTGTCACCGATTTCCGCTTTTACCTGTGCCATAAAATCTCTGTAGCGGAAGGGTTCATACTGCCCGCCCAGATAGTAGTACCGGTTCATTGCGTTTACCCAGGTCTTCCCTCCGTAAAACCGGAACCCGTCGCGCAAGCGGCAGAGCTCCTGCCATGTGGCCTCGTAGTAATTGATTTCATGCTCATAATTTGCTTTTTGCATTATTAGTTTTTCGTATTGCGTCACAATATAGTCTGTATACTCAACGCCGTACCCTTTTATGGCGGTCTTGTTTGTTTCAATAACGCTCAGCGCAGACTCATTTAACAGAACCGCATCCTCGACGAAAATGTCCAGGCTTGGCTCGAAAAGACCTGCGATAAGCCCGACCCCTCCGTCACCGGCTATGATGCTTTCATAACTGTTTAAAGCAGCATTCAGTCCGATAGCCCCCGGGTCAATCTCGTAGCTTTCCGCTAAAAGGACTAAGCCTTTTAAATGCGCAACAATGTCTCGGTAATCTTTGATAACTATATCTGCGGCGGACGGCAAACCTTTCATTTCCTCGTTTTTAAGCCTTATATCTTCCTGTCTTTGTTCCATTTCATTAATCATCGTATCGTAGCTCAGGCCCGCAAAAGCCGTGTTGGAACTGTGCTGACTGGTATACGGATAGCCGCTGCCGCCTATGTAGAATCCTCCGCCGACGCGTCTTGCGTCAGCAACTTTTCCTCTGTATGTCGTCATATCAAGTTTTTTGATATCATCAAGTTCCTCGGTTATATAATTCCAAACCTGTACAGTCGCCGAAAGTTCAGGATCCTCCGGAGAATAGGAGATCGTTTCCGAAGGAATATTCTCCCGGTTTATTTGATAAGCAAGCTTGCTCTCGTAATTAAATCGGTCCCAGGCAGCTCGTTCTTTATTATCTGCGTCAACCGTTTTAAGCTGCGGAATAATTACGCTCAGCTCGCCAAGGGCGGTACGCGCGATAAGCTCCATCTCCTTTGCCGCTTCCTCGTTTTTTTCAATCACCTTCCACAGTTTATTTATTATCTCAACCGGGTCGGGGTCATTACCGCTCCCCAACATATCCGTTAATTCCACGTACTCTCCTGTGATATCCAGCATGAGGTTCGCCACATCCGCAATCGCGCCGGAAAACTGCGCCGTGCTGCCGCCGGGAGTAATTGCGGGAACAAACAGGTTGTCCCGGATTATATTCAAAATCCCGTGTGAGAGCGCTTTTACCGCCGTTTCAACTTGTGTCGATTTCGACGCTTTCAGCGCGCTATAGCAGCCCGTGCCGTATTGCACAGCTGTGCGGAAACGCACATATTGCTCCATAAACCTCTCGTGAAGCGGGTCTTGATAAGTTTCCGGCGTTAATTCCAAATCGGCGCTGATGATGTCGGAAGTATACCTGCTGACAAAATCCTTAAGCGTGTACGTCTTCCCGCCTATTGTCAGCACAACCTCTTCCGGCGTATTTTCATAGAATGTATACAATTCGGGGAAATTCTTTTTGGCGATTCTGGCCTCCCAGATTTCTCCCGCCGCTTTCCACTTTGTGTTCAGTCCCGCCCATTCGGTAATAGCCTGATTGCCCGACCTTCCGAAATGGAAAAGACGGTCCGTATAATTAACGTAAGTCTCGTAAACCTTCCCCTTATCCTCTTCCGAAAGCCAGCTAAAAAGATTATCGTTTGCCGCAGAAGGCCCCTCATTCGTCTTAAATATCTGCCCGTTCATTTCAATCTCAACATAAGGCCGGCTAAACATCCCTCCCTTATGCTGCGCAACAACCCGCGCCCGAGGCTTCCCCGCCCCGTCCCCTTCCCCCGCCATCGGCGAAATAAGACCGCCCTCGCTAACATCCTCCGCGCCGTATACATGCACCGGCGATGTGGTTATAAAAGAAAAAACCAACGCAAGTGTTAAGAGATAGGTTATTAATTTCTTTGCCATATATTTGCCTTCCTGTGCAACGGGAATTTTTGCTGATTATTTTCGCAGCCGGAAAAACAGAGTATCCCCGTCAATAATGTCATCAAAAATTACTGCCGTATCCGGGTTATTATAATCTATTACCATATTATGGTAGTCATTAAAGAAGCAGAAAATCACCCCGTCATATCCGGCAGGAACCAGATAGCCGATTTCAAATTCCATTTTGATGGCTGTGTTTTCCAGAATCCGCGTCTTGACCGCGACCTCATAATCCACGCCATAGTAGTTTACAACATTGGTTGGAAACGCTGAGCTCAAGTCGTAACTATAATAATCAAATCTTTCGATACCTATCTGAAACGTCTTTGGATTTTTAGGTACCATAACAGCGCTGGTTGCAATCACCCACTCATGCCCGTCTTTTGGTTCAAAATATTCATCGCCATTTGTGATACGCACATCGCTCACAATCGCCTCGCCCATGGCGTCAGACAAATCCTCAAAGCAAGACTTATAAGGATATCCTGCCCCAATCTCTTTGAGTTCAAACCCCAGAGTGGGGAACAATGGCGGCAATGGCTCGCCTTCGGTTTCCCCGCACAATTCACAGATTTTCGGCTCCTGATAGTTGGCCTTACACCACTCATGAGGAAGCGCCTCCCCCTCAGTCTCCCCGCACTCAGAGCACGTCTTAGGCTCCTCATGCGTCGCGTCCGTCCATACGTGCTGGTGCACGCTTACAGGCGCAACGGGCGCCGGTGCGGGGATTGGCTCCTCTTTCCCTGCACTACCGTTCCCGCCGCCGCAACCGGTGGACATTACGGATACACCGGCAACCAGCACCATCGTAAGTATTATTAAAAAAACCCGCGCCAGACTGTTGGTAGTTTTGTTATGCCACATTTTCATCATCTCCTTTTAAACTATAAATATGCAAAGCGTTTATTGTTTTGTCATATTCAGTGTAATAGTAATTGTTGCCCAATCATCATCGAATATGGAACCGGGATTGTGATACAAATATTCTTCTACCAGTTCCCCTGTCAAACTGTCACCTGCATCGGAAAGGCTGAATATAATAGTTGCGTTAGTAGTATCGACACCATCAACTTTATTGTATGACCCTTGAAAATGCCTTCCGTCGAACTTACCTGTAAAAGTACTGTCAATCCAATAATAATCACCAGCAGGTATACCAAATATGCGTATTTCGTAATTGCTTGAATTACTATCAATCGCACTTATTTCGATAGTAAAATCTATGTCTTCGTCATCAGTATCGCCATCCCTATCAATCCTGGCATAGTGACACATACCGCTGTATGTCCCGGCAATATCCCCTGCAGCTTCAACCTTTCCAAGCTCCACAAGCAGCTCTTCAATCTGTTTCAATGCTTCGTCGATCTGCTTAGACACAGTAGCAGGGTCGGGCTTGCTTTTCTCAAATTCCGCGATCGTCTGCGCTATAGGCTTCGGTGCGGGCGTCTCGCCCGGCAGAGCCGGCAGATTTGCTTGCGCAAGATCTGCGTTTAGCTTATCCGTGTCAACTTTGCCGTCATCCGTCACCGGGATCTCAACCGCCGTAGCCTTGACTTCCGTTGTGACGTCGGCCTGCTTTTTGGCGTCAATGCCGACTGCCTTTTTTTCATCGTATATATAGCCTGTAAGCGACTGCCCGATATAGTCGAACACTTCCGCCGTCTCTTGAGTCAGCTTCCCGAGCTGAGAGAAATCAGTCTTGTAAAGCCCATGCAGGCCGACCACGGCGGTGACAGGCGCTATCGTATCAGCCAGTTTGTTCATTTGCGCTGTCAGTTTGTGGTCCTCGCCGACGATGATAGTCGAGGTGGTTACGCCTATGTCGACAATACAGTCCGCGGCATTGACCATAAAGACGGCCGCTTCGCCCAAGGTCGCCGACCCGGCCGCCAGCGCGCTGACTCCGCCCGCGGTGACAATAGTACCCGTCACAAGCATCCCGACCTTGCAGGCTGTTTTTGTAGCCATCGCCGCTTTCATCGCCGTATCGAAGAACGCCGCGTCCGCGTCTGCGCCTTTCTTGATGATATCCTGCGCGGCTTTCAGCTGCTCATATGCGTCCTTTGCATCAACGCCAAGCTGCTCCGCGAGGTTCCGTACCTGCTGTCCCGGTTGCCCTTCGTCAAAGGTTTTTGTAATACCCTCTGCCCACGTCTTTGCGTCAAAGGACGGTTCGCCCGCCGCATACGCTGTTAAAACAAATGGGTTGCCCGGCGCTCTCTTGCTTTTCGGCGTGACTGTTACGCTTGCTTTCTCTGCCTGCGCGGCGCCTTCGCCGCCGGTTACAAGTTCCGCAAAGTCTGCATACTTCATGGCTTTTTCTGCGAATTCGCCCGCGTACTCAAAGGCCTCAAGGACGCCGTCAATTAGCCCTTCAAATTCCTCCGGGCTTTCCGTTTGCATCAGCTGTTCCAGCAAAAGCCGCGCGTAGATATATTGCTGCATCGCCGCCGCCGTCACGTTCTGCGAAATCGTGTATTCCTTCGGCAGCGCAGGAAGTACCACTGTTGCCGTGTTCGAGCCTACTGCAACGCTCCCGCCGCCACCGGCGCTCCCGCTGCTGCTTGCGCCGCCGCCGCCGCTCTCGCCTCCGCCGCCGCCGCAGCCTGCCAATACTGAAATGATAAGTGCTACCGTAAGCAGTATCGCGAAAGTCTTTTGTTTTGTCATTATGATATATCCTCCTGTCTTGCTCGTTTTCCTACATTATATGGTGTATACCCTAAAAACCCCCTCTTCTAAACGCTTCCAGGCTTAATTTGTCATTGACAAATTGTGGCACACATGTATGCCACTTTTTCTTGGTTTGGTTGGGAATCGGTGATACAATATGGGTGTATTTAATAGTTTATCCGGAGGGGTGGTTGTGAAATTCGCGGAAAAATTGGACTTTTTAATGAATATGACGAAGACGTCCAACAGCGCGCTTGCGCACTTCCTTGTGCTTGATACTTCGTATGTCAGCCGTATGCGATCCGGAAAGCGGCTGATGCCGAAAAACGAAGAGTTGATCCGTCGCATGGCGGTGTATTTAGCGGAGCGATTGACCGATAATTCCAGCAAGGCGATTGTGCTTGATATCATTAAGACTGTGCCGAGCGACAGTTTCGCAAACACATTATATGCGTGGCTTTCAAGGAACGATGAGAAAGAGGAGGAACGGGCTGCCGGACAAGTTGAGCAGTTTTTAGGCAAGATGTCAGGGTTTACGCTGAAGCCGGCGTTGGGTATACCTGCAGATTTATTTTCCGTCACAGACGAGGTTATGTCGGTGCATTACGGCGTTGAGGGGAAGCGGCGGGCTGTGGAGTTATTCTTATCCGAAGTTGCTGTAAGGAATAAACCACAAACCTTGCTATTACATTCAAGCGAGGAAATGTCTTGGATGACAGCAGACCCTGCATTTACGCAAAAGTGGGCGGCGCTTATGTTTGCGGTACTCAGCAAAGGGAACCGGATAAAGATCATACACACTATCGACAGGGGCATTGACGAAATGCTTGATTCCATTACTTCCTGGATGCCTGTATATATGACCGGGCTGATTGAGCCGTACTATTATCCGAAAAAGCGTGACAATGTTTTTAAACAGACGATGTTTATCGCCCCGGAAACCTCGGCGGTCATTTCCCATAGCGTAAATGATGAGACGGAAAATGCGGCTAATGTATTATTCCGCGACAAGTCCGCCGTCACGTCATATGTGGCGGAGTTTAACAGGTATCTGGGCATGTGCCGGCCGCTGCTTGGGATTTATACCGAGCGTAACAGCGACGCTTTTTTGGATACTCTTGCCGAGTTTGAAAAAGGGGAAGCGGCGGACGCTATAGAAAAAACATCGTCGCTATCCTCTCTGACAATACCGAGGGCGCTGCTTACGAAGTTTCTCGAAAACGCCGGAGACGAAGGGGAAAAAATCCTCGAGATTCATAACTATCGGGTAAACAGGCTAAAGAAACATTTGCTGACGCATAGGTACACTGAGATAATATCTCTGCCTGATATTGATAAGCTTATTGCCGGAGAAGTAAAAGCGGATATGTCGATGCTGATGAAAGGCGGTTTAGTCAGTTACACCCCGCAGGATTATATTAAACATCTGCAGAATATAATAACCCTACTTAGGGCTAATAAAAACTACCACATCCACATAACTCCGGTCCCGCTTGATGACCGCTTTATTGTTTACTGCCGCGAGGATATGGGCGCTATAGTCGCGAAGACTTCTCAGCCGCCGATAGCTCTTGCCGTAAACGAAAGCCAGTTAACCGCCGCTTTTTGGGATTTCTTAAGACACACTATAGGAAGCAAGGAGTACAGCCGCCCGGATAACGAAAAGGCGGTTATAAACCTGGAAAAATATATTATGAAAGTCCGGCGGGGTGGTTAAAAAAATCCCTGCTCAATCTCATAATGCGGAATTGAATCCGAGGCTGTGCGGACATATCGTGCGGCATAAGTAGCATTTGATCCTGAGCTTTTTATCTTCTATAACGAAAAAGTTTGAGCACCCTTTTTTCCCGAATGTGGCAGGGTCATCGAGCGCGCCTGCGGGGCAGGCTTCTACGCATTTGTTGCAATCGTCGCATATAGCTGGGTTGACTTTATCATCGGGCGCAAGTTCCGCATCGGCAAGTACCGCGCTGAGCCAGAGCAGGCTGCCGTACTGCGGGTTTAGAAGCAGATAATTCTTGCCGATGACGCCGAGCCCCGCGATTTCCGCGGCATGCTTAAGGGAGATTGGGCCGAAATGCTCCTTGCGGCCATCGCCTTCCACCCATTTACCGCCAGCGGCGCTGATCGCCTTAACCTTATAACCGTCAGCCTTAATCCGCTTTGCCGTTTCCTTTGCCATGTCGGTCATTTTCGTCAGCATGGCATTGCGGGTCGTGGTGTATTCATCTATATCGCCTAAGGCCTCCGGCGGGAAAGCGGCACCCAGGACAATAACAGAACGGCATTCCGGAAGCACATCCGAAGGCCTAAACCCGTCCAGCGCCGGCCCGAAATCCTCCGCCGCCGCAACCCCAACAACGTCCGCCCCGGCCTCCATCCCATATCCCTTCACAATCGTACTATCAATCTCCGCCTTCATTAAATCTATACCCTCTCTCAACCTACGTAATGGTTCGCGAATACATTCCTATGTTACACTATCCTCACTATCCTCGCTACAGCCTCGACCTTTTAGATTTTTCAGATTTTACCTCCGTGTTTTGCAATTTTTTTTCACTTATAGGTGTCCGTCTTTTGTTATCGCTCCAATATTTCCCGTAACATCATCCATTATTGGTAAATGCAACCAGTTTTTGGCCTCAAAACCCTCATATTTACATCCGACCACACCTACAAGTGCAAAAAAATTACAAAACACAAGGATAAAATCTGAAAGCGGAAAAGGTCATAGAAGCTATATATTATTTACGACACGCGGGCACTTCGGACCGGTTAGGAAGGACCGGCCGTTCGCACCCGAAATGAATCGAAAGAAAAATGATAAACTGTGACGAATAAACTATAGTTGATTGAAACCGGGGAACTAAAGGGATGACATAACCCCACATGTTGATGGGATCCGGTTTTTCGACAGCCGGGAGTATTACTTGGATTTGATGAATGATTTAATTAAAAACATTGATAAAATTACAACCACCTCTCCGGGCGAGGAGAGAGTCAGACGTAATCTGGACTTGCAGACAGATGACGTCGTAACGTGGTGCAAAGA
>Ga0082212_10005576_pt1 | contig 17115 bp, 14 predicted proteins | sample TergutNt197P3_FD_71548 | JGI IMG/M metagenome (GOLD analysis project Ga0082212, IMG submission 71548) | Neocapritermes taracua P3 segment gut microbial communities from Petit-Saut dam, French Guiana - Nt197 P3 | ecosystem: Host-associated > Arthropoda: Insects > Digestive system > Gut ... | reverse complement strand
TCCATGACTAATCCAGTATGGGACTAAAACATAACTTTCCATAAAATCGTAACTAAGGGCAACGCCAAGAGTGTTGAATAAAACTTTTGCCCGTTTTTGGTCTTTTGTGGCTTTTATGTCATTCTTTTTTAGGACAACTTCCAATTCTTTTGCTGACAAAAGTTGCTTCTCCTGTTCAAACAAGAGCTTTATTTCATCAATTGCTTTGCTGTCGTTTTCTCCAAAGGCTTGGTGTCCGACGGCTTCGATATATACTGCTAGCTCGGTTTTGAATGCGTTGACACTATTCATATCCTCACCGATATTAAATCCATAAAATCCATGTATGATATTCGCATATTTGCCACGTAAAAACGAACTGTAGTCGTCTAAATCTTGTTTTCGGTCATCTGACTCATTGAGGACAATAAATACTTTAGCCTTGCCCTCTGAATAGACACGTATTGTGTCAAGCCAGTATTTAATCCGATTACTGTCGTGGTTGTCTTCAGTTCTAGCATTGACAACAAGTATATATACACAATTTGCTGACATGAAGCACCTATGTGACGCATGGTATATTACTTGGCCTCCGAAATCCCATATATGTGTTTGTATTCCATTAAGGTCTAATACTACACTCGTATCTACGCCATGTGTTGAGTCTTTTGGATCAAGATAATTGGTTTCTCCATTGAGGCGTTTCACTAGCGTTGATTTGCCTGCCCCCGCCGAACCCAGTATTATAAGGCGAGTTTCTCTTTGTATATAGACTAACCCCTGTTTTTCAGCACTTATTAAATAGTCGGCTACGGATGCGGCACCTTGCTCACAAATTTCTTCGGGAACACTAAGCCTTTGCTTGAGTGCATCGACAAAGTCTTCGTCCAAACAAAATTTACTTGAAAATATTTTTATAAAAATAAAAATTTAGAGATTATTTTATATGATTTAAAAATGGTTATATTGTAAATTTATATTTTTTATTATTCAAAATATATTTTATTTAAAAAATAAATGTTTAAGTTTGGTCTATAGATTTATATTGTTTTAAAATATAAAATTAATTATATAATCAATATTATATTTTATTATTAATTATTTTATATTTAAAAATTATAATTTTATTATTAATTATTTTATATTAAAATTATTATATTTAAAAATTATAATTTTATTATTATTATTTTATATTAAAATTATTATACTATTTTAAAAATTAAATATTGATTAGATAATATCTATCTTATTTATTACAATAACCTTGTGTGAAAAAATGTTAAATAATCATAGCATAATGCAGAATATAATAAAAAATAAAAATTTAACTAGGAATTCATTAATTATAATTATATTTATTTTCATTATTTTTTCAACAATAAGTTCTGTAAATGCACATATTCTTATTGTAGGGGATTCTTCAAATGATTTGCCTGAAATACGCCAAGAAACAATACGTGTTTATAAAAAATTAGTTTCTGATGGTTATCCTGTTGTATTTTTATTAGGTGAGAATGCAACTGCTGAAAATATTGTTAAAGGGATGTATGGTGCAGATGCAATGATTTTTTTAGGTCATGGAAGTGATTTAGGATATTACAACAATGATAGTGGAATTTCTAAAGCACCATATGCTCTACCCACAATAGATGATTTTGGGATTTGGACAAGTAAAAATAAGTTATCTGAAGGATTAAATCTATTTGGATTTGGGTATAAGGGTAAATTCATACCTCCATTTAAAAAAGGTGCATCAGTCCTATTTATACATACTTGTTTTACTACTGGTTGGGTTCAAGAAACTTTCGTTTCTAATCCAGATGAAACAATATATAACTTTAACATTCCCTATGTAAATTCAGGAGCTAATGTTTATTCTTCTGGCTATTTTCAATCTTATGAAGGTGGATATTTTGATGGAGTTTTAGGAAAAGAGTTAGCTAATGGGGGTAAAAAGTCTTTAACTTTCAGAGAAGCTAATAAATTAGTTTATTCTAATGATAAAGTTGATACAAGCCAGTATAAAGAATATAATAACATGACATATTATACTAATAATAATTACAGTAGTTTGTTTATTGGCAATTTAGATTCCAATGTTTTACCGTCTCCTAGTGAATGCTCTGAATATGATTTTAAAGCAGCTAATTCTTGGTATAACTCAGGTAAATCAACAGATGATCCTATTTATGATGAATTTGTAAAACAAAATACAATATCTGATAATCCATTTGAAGATTTTATTGATTCAATTTCTTTATTTTTTGAATTTTTCACTAATGAATAGACTAAATGGGGAGTATCATTATACATTTCAATATTTCGAAATATTTTTTGACTATTATTTTCATTTGTTTATCTTAATTAAATTTTCAAATATCTTTCAATAATTTAAAATCTATTTCAGCTTCTTTCTTGGAAGCTATTCCAATAGCTACCATATCCACATAATTAAGTGTTTTTATAAACTCAAATGCTTCTTCTGGCATTTGTATCCCACAAGATAATATTTTACTAGCTATTATTTTTTTATCAATTTTTTTTAAAAGATTAGCTAATTCGTTCCTTTCTTCTTCCATAAAAGATTCAGTATCCATCATATATCCAAGTTTGTTTACTGGAATCATATAAAAATCAAATAAATCTAAAATTGAAGAATTTATTAGTTTTTTTGTTGTTTTAAACGGATATGCTGTTATAATTCCTGCAAAAGATCCTTGATTTTTGATTTCATTTAATATTTCTTCAAGAAGCTCCCAGTCATAGCTATCGGTTATAAACTCATCAATAAGCATGATTTGGCAATTAAATTTTGATAAAACTTTTATGTCACTTTTCCAATCAACTTCTTTAGCTTTTTCATAATCTGGATTAACATAATCAATCTCACTCTTTCCAATTGTTCCAATAATTGATATTTCTTTGTTTTCATTGACTTTTTCATAGCTTTCAATTAAATTAGCCTCATTGACTAAATTTATGGTTTTTACTCCACAATCAATAGCTTTATTTATTATATCTGCCACATTATCTGAATTAATTGCCAAATCAAGGTGATATAATCTTGATCTATGTCCAAAATAGCTTTCTGCTGTAAATGGAGCAAATCCTAATATAATTCTCGGAATTTCTTTATCTTTGAAAGTTAATGTATCTTTTAAAATTATAATCACCTTTTATTTTTTTTATTTATTATAACTTTGTTAAATTATTTATTTATTATTATATTTTATTTTTTCTAAAAACTATAATAAAAATAAATTTATAATAATTATATAGAAATAGAATTTAAGAATAATTAAAAATATAATTTATAATAATTATATAGAAATAGAATTTAAGAATAATTAAAAATATAATTTATAATAATTATATAGAAATAGAATTTAAGAATAATTAAAAATAAATTTATAATAATTATATAGAAATAGAATTTAAGAATAATTAAAAATAAATTTATAATATATTATATAGTAAATAAATTTAAGGATAATTATTGGAATAAATTTATAAAAATATAACAAATATATTAAAATATAAATAAATATGTTTTGATGATTAACAAAAATTAATATATCCAATTAAAATTATGATGTGATATTTATGACAGATATTCAAAAAGAAGGGTTCATTGGTCTTTTGTGCTTTGTTATAATAATTATTATTTCAGTTCTTTTTATTTTGATTCATTTTAACCTATTATTTTTTTAAATAATAAATTTACTTTTTTTCATTTTTATATTATTAATTTTAATTATATTTTTCAATTTTTTTCAACAATTATAAATAATTAAAATAATATATTTAATATATAATAAATTTATAAATTATTATTTTGAAATAAATTATTATAATATTTTTAATTATTATGAATATATCTTATTAAATTATATAATTTTAGTTTTATACAGGTGAATTTAATGAAAGTTATCGTTGCAGATTCAATAAATCAAAAAGGTATTGATAATTTAAAAGAAGTAGCAGAAGTTGTTGTTGATACTGATATAAGTCCAGAAGAATTACTTAACACTATTTCTGAATATGAAGCAATAATCATTAGAAGCAGGACTAAAGTAACTCGAGAGGTTATAGAACGTGCAGATAAGCTAAAAATCATTGCTCGTGCAGGTGTTGGAGTAGATAATGTAGATGTTGAAGCAGCTACTGAAAAAGGAATCATGGTTGTAAATGCTCCAGAATCAACTTCTATTACTGTTGCCGAACATACTCTTGGATTGATGTTAACTGCAGCAAGAAAAATAGCTATTGCAGATAAATCTGTTAAGGAAAATAAATGGGATAAAAGCAGATTTATGGGTGTTGAACTGAGGGGAAAAACTCTTGGTGTTGTAGGAATGGGTAGGATAGGTTCTCAAGTAGTTAGTCGATGTAAAGCTTTTGAAATGGATGCAATGGTATATGATCCATATTTACCTAAAGAAGTAGCTAAACAAATGGGCGTTCAGCTTGCTGATTTAGAAACTGTATTAAAACAATCAGAATTTATAACAATTCATGTTCCATTAACTCCTGAAACGAAACACCTTATTTCAGCAGCTGAATTTGAAATGATGAAAGAAGATGCTTTTATAGTTAACTGTGCAAGAGGGGGAATTATTGATGAAGATGCACTTTTTGATGCACTTACTAAAGATAAGATTGGCGGAGCAGCACTTGATGTTTATGAAGAAGAACCTCCAAAAGGAAGTAAACTTCTAACTCTTGATAATATTGTAGCCACTCCTCATATTGCAGCTTCAACTAAAGAAGCTCAAAGAGATGCAGCTATTATTGTAGCTAATGAAGTAATCGATGTTTTAAAAGGTGGGGCTCCAAAAAATGTCTTAAATATGCCTGTTGTTGATTCAAAAACTTATGAAGAAATTAGGCCTTATTTAGAATTATGTAAAAAATTAGGAAGTTTCATTTCTCAATCTATTACTGGTCAAATTAAAGAACTTGAAATAGTATATTGTGGTGAGTTAGCTGAAATGCCTAATCAAGAAATTTTAACTAGAACTGTTCTTCAAGGAGTTCTTAACCCTATTCTTTTAGATCCAGTTAATATGATTAATGCTCCAACTATAGCTATAGAAAGAGGAATAACTGTTACTGAAGGTAAAACTCATGATGCAAAAGGATATGATTCAATAGTTAAAATCAAAGGAATAAGTGAAAATGAGGAATTTTCTGTTGAAGGAACTGATTTACATGAACCAACTATTATTAAAATAAACAATTATTGGGTTGACGTAAAACCAGAAGGACACATGTTTATAGCTAAATATAATGATATACCTGGTGCTATAGGGGCTATTGGAACACAATTAGGAGAACGTAATATCAATATAGGGACTATGCAAGTAGGTAGAGATATAGCTGGTGGAAATGCAGTAATGATTCTAACTGTAGATCAAAATATTCCTGATGATGTTTTAGATGAAGTCAAATCACTTGATAATGTTTTCGATGCTGTTGGTTTAAAACTTTAATTATAAAGTTTTTTTTATTTATTTTATTTTTTTATTTTATTTTTATTAGTTTTAGTTTGTTTATTTTATTTTTTTATTTTATTTTTATTAGTTTTAGTTTGTTTATTTAGTTTATTTTTTGTTTATTTTTATTTTTTTTAGTTTCATTAATTTTAGATTTATTATTTTAATTTGTTATTTTATCATGACTTTATTACTATTTAATTTCTTCATTTTTTTAGATTTTTATTTGCTTTTTAGATTATTTATTTTTTTATAAAATGATATTTCATATTAATATAATTTTTAGTTGGAATCTTAATAATTTTCTATATTTTTAAAGGATTTTCTAATTATTAACCAAAACTATTTATATAATCAATTTAAAATAGTATATTATCTATGATTTTATAGATGTTTTATAATTCTTATTGTTGGGAAAATTATTAAATTTATAAAAATTAAATTTTATAATTAAATCATTATAAGGATTATCAGTTTTATATTAGATTAATATTAAATTTAATATTTGATTAGATATTGCAATTAGCCCAATAATTAAATTTGTCAATTAAATTAATTTTTTTATTAAATTAATTGATATATAATTATTATTACAATCGTGGAGAATAGTGTTTACTAATGTGGTGAAAAAAATGGTAGAAATTACAAACTTATATAATTTGGACATATATACTATGGCAGGACAATATGTAGGAAGAATTGTAGATATAGTTCTTAATATAAAAATGGGAACAATCTCTAAACTTCAAGTTGAATCTTTAGAACCAACTGATAAAAATGTTGGAATGTTACAGATGTTGAAGAAGGGTTTAGAATTTGTTCCTGAAGAAGATGATATGAGAACATATCAAGGAGTTCTCAATATAGACTTTGATAAAGTTAGAGCTATTGGAGACATTATGTTAATTGATCCTAAAGATATTCAAAGACAAGCTCCTTCACAACAATCTCAAATACCTCCCCAACAAGTTCAAAATATAAATCAAGAACATAATAGCCCAATTTAATTGATAAATTTAATAGATTTAATAAATTTTTAGATAAATTTAATAGATTTAATTGATAGATTTAATAAATTTTTAGATAAATTTAATAGATTTAATTGATAGATTTAATAAATTTTTAGATAAATTTAATAGATTTAATTGATAGATTTAATAAATTTTTAGATAAATTTAATAGATTTAATTGATAGATTTAATAAATTTTTAGATAAATTTAATAGATTTAATTGATAGATTTAATAAATTTTTAGATAAATTTAATTTATATATTGAATTATTTTATGAATATATTAGTTTTAGAGCCATAATATTTTTGATTCTTAATATTTCAAATAATTGGCTCAATTAATATGAAATTGTATATTATCAATGTAAATATTAGTTTTAATTAGACATATATTTCTATTATTTTTGGACTTTAATTTATTTTTAACACTTTTTCTTTAATTTTTTTAATTATTTTTGTTTATTCATATTTATATTAAGTTATATTCGAATTCAATATTTTATATTTTATAATTAATATATAATTAACATATAATTAACATGTAATTGAATAATCTTCCAATTTTCAGAAATATTTGATTTTAACATATAATTAAAATAGGTTTAGGTTATTTTAATAGTTGTTAATTTTAATATATAATCTAATTAATATTAGATTAGATAAAGTTATATCTAATAGTTAATATATAATTAAAATTAGATATTTTAATGGAGGAATAATTATAATAGTTGGAATATTAGGTTGTGGTGCAATAGCTAGTGTAATAGTAAATAATTTTTTATCCAATGATAATGGAATAGATATTAGTTATTTTTATGATCATGATATGGAAAAAGCTGAAAATTTAGCCACTATATCTAATGGAATAGCTGTTTTAGACATTGAAGAAATGATTGACAATGTTGATTTAGTTTTAGAAGCCGCTTCTCCAGTTTCAGTTGGAAAATTTTCCCTTAAAGTTTTAAATAAAGGTAAAAATATCATTATTATGAGTGTTGGTGCATTAATGGACAATAATCTCAGAGAACAAATGATAAAAACTGCAACTAAAAATAATGCTAAGATATTCGTCCCTTCTGGAGCTATTGTTGGTTTAGATGGGATTAAGGCATCATCTATAGGAAAAATCAAGAAAGCTACATTAACTACACGTAAACCTCCAAAATCTCTTGGAAAAGCTACTGATGAAGTGGAAGTGCTATATGAAGGAAAAGCTTCAGATGCTGTTAAAAAATTTCCTGTCAATATCAATGTAGCAGCAGCTCTTAGTATTGCATGTAATATGGATGTTGATGTTAAAATCATTGTTGATCCTAATGTAGATAAAAATGTTCATGAAGTTATTGTTGTTGGTGACTTTGGGCAGTTTAAAACAAGAACGGAAAATTTACCTTGTGAGGTAAATCCAAAAACTAGTATGTTAGCTGCTTATTCAGCTATTAAACTTTTGAAAAGTTTAGATGAAAATTTTGTTATGGGAACATAAAAATTGGAATTTTATTTAAATTGTATATAATCCTAAACTATCTTAATTGGAATTTATTTGTCATGATATTTGAGGCATTTTATGAAGGAATATGAAATTTACAGTAATTTAAAAGTTCCAAAAGAATCTAATGTCATTTTACGGTTAGATGGTAGAAACTTTCACAGATTATCTAATAATCTTAATCTAAAAAAGCCGTATGATGATGGATTTATTAAATCTATGGTTTTAGCTTCTAAAGAGATTTTTAAGGAGTTTTCCCCATTATTCATTTACACATTTTCAGATGAAATAAATATATTATTATCAGAAATTCCTTTTTCTGGAAGGATTGAAAAATTAAATTCAGTATTTCCTAGTTTAACTTCAAGTGCCTTTTTAAAACATTTAGAAAATAGTTTTAATTCTTTTAATATTTCTAATATCTATTTTATTTCATTTGATTCAAGGGTTATTCCAATAGCTAAAGAAAAAGGTATTGTAGATTATTTTAAATGGAGACAAGATGAATCTTGGCGAAATTGTGTAAATAGCTATGGATATTGGACATTAAGAAAAGATTTTTCAGCTAAAGAAGCATCAGAAAAATTAAAAAGTCTCAAATCTCAAGATATCCATCAATTACTTTTTGAAAATGGAATTAATTTAAATGATTTACCAAATTATCAAAAAAGAGGAGTAGCTATATACAAGCGTAAAAAAAAGATTTTTGTTGATAAAGAATTACCTATATTTAATATAGATTTTTATAGAAAGATTAATATTTTATAAATATTATTAAAAATATAATTAATATAATAAGAAATTTACTAGAAATACCTAATATATTTTTATATTTTATATAATAATATTATTAAAATTAGAAATTTACTAGAAATACCTAATATATTTTTATATTTTATATAATAATATTATTAAAATTAGAAATTTACTAGAAATACTTAATTATATTTTTATATTTTATATAATTAATATTATTAAAATTAGAAATTTACTAGAAATACTTAATTATAATTTTATATTATAAAATATAATTTTCATATCTATAAAAAAATAATTAATATATTAATAATGTAGTTTTAAAAATCTATATAAATTTAATTTAAATAAAAATTAACATTATTTTAAAAATCTATAAAAAAATAATTAAAATTTAAATAATATACTTTTAAAAATCTATATAAATTTAATTTAAATAAAAATAAATATTATTTTAAAAATCTATAAAAAAATAATTAAAATTTAATATAAATTAATTAAGAAAATACAATTATCTGGTGTATCTATGGGATTTTTAGGAAATTTACTTTCAAAGTTTCTTGGAACTAGCAAATATATGTTTCAAGAAGTGCATATAGATAGTGAAGTCATCGAGTCTATAATATGGTATGCTAAAAGTTCTGAACCTAATGAATTTTTTGCTATGTTTGATGGAAAAGTTGAAAATGAGATTTTACATATATCTGAATTGGTGTTTCTACCTAGTCAAAGTTCTGGGGAGGGAGTCATAGTTAATACTGGAATGCTTCCAGTTATGTCAACTCAATGGGGATCAGTTCACAGCCATCCAGGACCTAGTGCACTACCTTCAGAGGCAGATTTATTTTCATTTGCAAAAAATGGTTTATTCCATATGATAATTTGCAGACCATATGAAATTGGAAATATCTTAGCTTATAATCGTTATGGTGAGTTTGCTAGTTTTACAATTGTTTGATTATATTTTTGTATATTTTTATATAGTGTATTCTTAAATTATTTATTATATATTTATTATATATTTATTTGTTAATTATAACTTTAAGAGGTTTTATAATGTGGGATACTACGAAAGATTATCGATTAATTTTGGCTCATAAAACTATTAGTATGTTTGTTGGAACTGCTAGAAGTGGAAGTTTCAGAGGACGGTGGAACAAAAAAATGGCCATAGAAAGTGCTGAAAGTATGGAAAGTGATTTTCAAACCTTAAACTATTCTTACTTAGATCCAGAAGATTTAGCTAATACTCCAGAAATAGCTAATTTAGAGGAAAAAGGACAACTTGTAATAAGATATTTAGGAGGGGATGATTGGGCTCATCAGTTTATGGCTCAAACTTCTAAGGAAGAAAAAGAAAAATCTGAAGAAGCTATAGCTAAAGCAAGATTTTTCATCGATACAATTCTCGGATTAAAAAATAGAATACTTTTTGGTCCAATTAATGATCCAATTGTAGCTATTGATATTAAAGTTGGAAAAATTATGAGTGTTAGCAGCCACCCAAAAAATGATTCTCTTATGATTTGTAATGTAAACATTGGAAAAAGAGCTATTCAAGTTGTCACTAATGATTTAGAAGTGAAAGACGGTAATAATGTAGCTATAGCATTCCTACCTCCCGAAACATTTGGAGGACTGGTTAGTGAAGGAATGTTTTTAGGTGCAGGTGAAGGAATTTTAAAAGACGTTGAAGGTGAATTAGGTTCCATGCCACACGGATTTCCTTTAGAAGCATTAAATGAAAGTAGAAATTTAATTGAAGGATATTTAAGTAAATGATGATTAATTTATATTCTTTAATTTTTATATAATTTTAATAAATATTTAATTAATTTTTATATAATATTTTTATCAATTTTATATAATTTTTTAATTATATTTTTTAATAAATATTTTAATTAATTTTATTATATATTTTTATATAATTTTTATATTAATATTTTTATCAATTTTATATAATTTTATTATATATTTTTATATAATTTTTATATTAATATTTTTATCAATTTTATATAATTTTTTAATTATATTTTTTAATAAATATTTTAATTAATTTTATTATATATTTTAATTAATTTTAATATAATTTTTATATAATATTTTTATATAATTATACAAGTATAGCTAAGTTGGAAGTAAATTAATTTTATTCTTAAATAATAATCTGCAAGGTGATTTTATTAAATATTTTCATGTAGGTATTGATGATACTGATTCTCCAGAGGGGATGTGTACTACTTACTTAGCTTGTTCTATCATTGATGAATTAAAGAGTGTTGGGATAGAAATTGTTGACTATCCTAGACTTATTAGATTAAATCCATTTGCAAGATTTAAAACTCGTGGAAATGGTGGAATTTCTTTTAAAATTGATATTAACAAATATGATGCTAAAAAGATTGTATTAGCTAAAAGAATAATTCTTGATAAAGTCGAAGAACTTTCCCAGATGGCATATGAAAATACCAATCCTGGAGTAGTCTTTTATGAAGGTGAAATCACACCTGAAATGGAAAATTATGCTTTTGATACTATCTATTCTATTATATCAATTGAAGAAGCAGAAAACTTTGCAAATCATATTGGGGCGGAAATTCATAAATTTAAGAAAGGAAGAGGAATTATTGGTTCTATTGCAGCTATAGTTTGTCCTCTTGAAGATTATACTTATGAGCTTTTAACTTATAGAATTCCAGAAAATTATGGTAAAAATAGACTGATTGATGAAAAATCTGTTTATGTGATGGATGAGAAAACCCCAGATACCTTTGAAAATATTGATAAAAATAATGATTATATAGCTATTGAACCTAAAACCCCATGTCCAATTCTTTATGGAATTCGAGGAGAGTCTGTTGATGGTTTAAAATTAGCTAAGGGTCTTGTTGAAGTTAGAGAACCTATTGAAAGTTTTTGTATTTTTAAAACAAATCAGCATACTGATATGCACCTTCAAAATGTGAGTAAAATTGATGATATGGAAAAATATGCTTGTTATACTGTAAGTGGTTATGTAAAGGAAAACCCTCATGTTATTGAAGGAGGTCATGTTTTTTTCACTTTAGCTGATGACTCAGGTGTTATTGAAGCTGCAGGATATGAACCAACTAAAGAATTTAGGAAAGTCGTTAAAAGCTTATGTAAAGGTGATCAAGTTCAGTTATTTGGTGGAATTGGTTGTGGTGGAACTTTTAACATAGAAAAGATAAAAATAATCAAGTTAAATAAAAAACAACACTTTGAAAATCCTATATGTGCTTGTGGAAAAAGAATGACTTCATCTGGAAAAAATAAAGGATTTAAATGCAAAAAGTGTGGAAATAAGCTTCCAAATGGTGAAAAAATAGCTGTTGAAGAGGAAAGGGATTTAGTTGAAGGTAAATTTTATGAAACTCCTGTAGTAGCTCGAAGACACCTAGCTAAACCACTTTGTAGAATGAATTTTTAATTTAATGATTTTTTAGATTAATTAATTCAATATCATCTTTTTTTATATATACTCTTTCTACAACAGTTTTAAATCTTTAAATATTTCATTTAATATTTCATCTTCTGTAGGACCCACTCCTAAACATGTAATTTCATCTAGGGGTATTTGATTATCACCTTTATTAGCTACTTCATATACACAGTCTAGTCCTGCTTTGATACATTTTTCTTTATAGTCTTTGAGTTCTTCAAGGCTAGAAACTTTCAATATTATCTTTCGTTGATCATGTTTATCAATCCAAGTTTCCACTTGATTATCTGAAACTAATCTTGCTGCTCCAATACTTGCATGGGCGACTTGTCCTGCAAGTTTTCCTTTACGCATTTTTAAATCTGTTCTAACTAATATAACTTGCTTCATATTTATCACGTCTTTCATCTATCTTGAAAAAAAGTAGTTTTCATATTTATTATTAATTTTATCATATTTATTATTATCTTTTTTTTAAAATTTTATAAATTTAAGTATATAATATTATTTTAATATTTTTTCAGTATAGTGAAAACTTTTTTATTTTTTTTATTTTCTTTCAGTATACTGAAAACTTTTTAATAAAGTATTCTCTTTTGGAATAGGTATTCTCTTTGGAATATGTGGGATAGGTATTTTTATTTGAATATGTATTCTTTTTTAGATTATGTGGGATAGTTATTCTTTTTTGGATTAATATTCTTTTTTGGATTATGTGGGATAGTTATTCTTTTTTGGATTAGTATTCTCGAAAAGATTATATACTCTAAAGAAGAATATATTATATATAAAAATATATGTCAATTTTATAAGTTAAAATAGAAAATTCATGAAATAAAATGGGTTAATAATTATATAATCATATTAAAATTTAATAAATGAGGCAATATTATGGAAGATATACCTTGGGGAACAGATTCTCAGTTAACAGACAATCAATTTTATAATCGGGAAGAAGATTTAGAATTTATTAAAAATTTATTGAATACAACAGCAAGTGGTTCACCACCAACAATAATGTTATCTGGCACACGAGGTGTTGGAAAAACTGTTTTCTTGAAAAAAGTAAAAAAAGATATGGAAGAGGATTATTTAATTTCTTATGTAGATTTAACACAAGTTTATAGCTATCAATTAGGAAGGTTAGATGAAATAAGTCTAATGCATCATTTTTACAAGTCATGGATTGATGCATGTAATAAAAAAAATTTTTCAACCCTTGTTAATAAAATGAGGAAATTTGCCATTAAAAAATTTAAAATAAAAGATGTAGCTGATGTAGGGGGTTATCCTTTACCGATTCCTCATTCAGAAGAAGATTTTGATAAACTTATCGATTTTGTAATGAATATGCCTCAAGAAATTTATAATTCTCATTCAAAGGATTTGAAAGGAGTTATTATGATAATTGATGAGTTTCAAGCGCTTAATGATTTAGATAACACTTCAAATAATTCAAATAAATCCAATAGATTAGATAGATTTTTATGGCTTTTTAGAAGTTTTATACAAAATCAAAAAAATGTAGCTTACGTTTTTTCAGGGTCTGTAAATTCTAAGGACACAATTATTGAAAAAATCGCTGGCCGTAGTGGAGCATTTGGTGGTAGAATGTTAACTCTTCAAATCAATCCTTTTAATAAAGAAACTGTTTATAATTATTTAAAAGAACGTTCTCCTTCATTAAAATTAGCTGATAGTGGTTTTGAAAGATTTTATAGTTGTACAAAAGGAATACCTTATTATGTAAACACTTTCACCAAACTACTTCAAAAAAATGTTACCCTCACAGATAAGAATGTTATAGATGAATTTCAAGGAGGAATACCTATCCTTGCAGATCATTTTAAACAACAATGGGCTGGATTGAATCTAAGTGAACAAAAGATATTGTCATATTTAGTTATTAAACCTATAAAAAGAGAAGAAATAGCTAAAATCATGGGGAGAACTTCAGGTTCATTAAGTAAAATACTAAATAAATTACAAAAGGCTGATTTAATTATTAGTGAAAATGGCCTTTATTTTATATCACAACCATTGTTGAAAGCCTGGTTAAAACAAGAATATGAAAAAAGAGGAGTATTCCCTTTTAGAGTAGTATAATAAATTTATTAAAAATTTATATTTTATCTTCTTTTATATTTTCTTTATTTATTAAAATTTTTAAAACATTATATTTAAATATGATGGACTATTTTGATTTAAAGATTGGGAGTATATCAAATACATCCCAATGAAGAAATAGAGCTAACTGAAACAATAATTAAGGAAAATATTAGTATTAATTAAATCGAATTAAATTTTTTTATATATTACTTTCCATATCCTTGGACAAACCTTATAGAATTTAGTAGTGATAAGTATGTGTATAAAATGTGTTTTAATATAAAAATTTATATAATAATTAAAAACAAATTATTATTATAGTATTGAACATTTTTTATTTAGTGGAGGATTAATATGTTAAATAAGGAAAAAATGAAAGAAGTTATTCACTATATAATTAGTAGGTGTGATGTTCAGACAAACTATGGAGAACTAATTTATATAAAATATTATATTTTTCAGATTTTGATTATTTTGAATTAAATAATAAATCAATAACAAATGAAGAATATAGTAGATATGATAGAGGGCCTGTTCCTGTTCATTTTATTAATTTGAAAAATGAACTTGTTAAAGAAAATAAAATTTCTGAGACTGAGGAATATCCTTTTGAAGGTGCAATTAATAAAAGTTTTTTATATAAATCATTAAAATCTCCTAACACTAAATTATTGTCAGATGATGAAAGAGAAGTCATTGATAATGTTATCAATCGTCTTAAACATATGAATACAAAACAAATAAGTGATTATTCTCATGGAGACATGCCTTGGAAAGTTGCGGAAGAAGCAGAAATTTTAGAATACAAGTATGTATTTTATAGAAGCAAGGATTACTCTGTGAGAGATTACAATGAATCAGACAATTGATTGTATTCGAGACAAAAAATTCAATCGTGAATTTAAAAGTATGTCTAAAATTTGTAGAACTTTACCCAATGATTTTGAAATGTTTGAAAAAGCATTAGTTACCAATATTGAGGAATATATGGAAGTTCCAAAAAGAGAATATTCTCAGATTAAGGGTTTAGGTAGCAAATTCAAATTCAAAGCTTTCATTGCTAAAAAGTTTTATTGTGATCAGATGAAAAAGAAAGGTCGGGGTTCTGGGTTTTGAATTACTTTTATTCATTGTCATTTAGAAAATACCATTCATTATATAGAAATTTTTTTTAAAGGAAGAAAGACAAAGGAAGATAAAGGTATGATTACTAAAAAATGTTTTGAATTGGATAAAAATTTTCATTAAAAGTACTTTGGTTTACAAAAAGAGCATTTTCTTGAAAGATTAATTTGATATATCTATGTATAGTACTGTAGTTTCAATTTATTTTTTATCTTTTTCATGGACACGTCCCTCTAAAAAATTACCTTTACTAAGATGGGAATGTGTAATAGAATGGATTTCTTTTTTAAGTGAATTTAAGTTCTTTTTATTAGTATTTTTTAATCCTTCTAAGTATAATGATATAATTTGTGAGGTATATGTTTCATTTGAGAATCTACAATCTAAAATAATAGAACTAAGTCCAATGGACTTGATTTTTCCTAACTCCTCAATTAAACACAAACAGTCTTTATTTCTAAAATGACTTCTTTTGTTAAAATCAAATAAAACTTTATATTTAAATTTTTTCCTCTTTTTATCTTCTAATATTGCATAATCAGAAGATTCCTTTATAATAAGATCTTTTTGGTTAGCTAAATTAGAAAAATCATCGTTACTTGTCATTATTTCTAAATTACCATGAACAATAAGTTCAAGATTTAGATTATTATCAATATTTTTATTACTATTATTTGCATTATTACTAATATTAGTATTTAGTTTTGATTTTAATTCATTAATTTCGTCATATGATAATTCTGAGGACAAAATTAAACTATTAAAACCAGATTCATTTAAATTTTCACAAGCATAGCTATTCCATATATTTAAATTATGATTTCCATAGATATTTGTCTCAAACAACTCACCTGTTCCTGGAGTATCACTCATAATACCTATGTCAAATTCTTTACTCTTCAAATCCTTATGTATGTCGAGACATTTATTAATTTCATCTTCAGATATAAAAGATGGCAAGACCCAAACAAGTTCTTTTCCATTTGATTTAATATAAGCATCAATTAAAATATCTTTAATATTTTTAAAGTAGTCATCAGGATTAGTATAAATGTAAGATGGATCAAAGTAAATCTTTTTTACTTTATAATTTGAAGCAATTTCAATTAGATTTAGATTATCAACAAATACAGAAACTCCTAATTCATCATTGTTCTCTAATCGTTTATTAGATTCTAATTGATTAATGGATAAATTTGTCTTTTTTGAATTGTATTTTTTAGTAAAATTAGTTAAATTCTTTTTTGTTTCTTTAATTTGATTTTTATAAGGTTTATAATAATTTAATAAATGGTTACTACCAGCATCTAATATTTCACGACGTATTTCATTTAATTTAGAAGTTGGAATAAAAAGATTATTTGGAAAATCGTTTATTTTAATTTCATTTATATAAAATGGAGTGTTACCTGTTTTTGATAGCTGTCTTTCTACTTCTTTAAGTCCAATTGGTCTTTTAATAGCTTCTTCAAAAGTTGCACGAGATTTATAATTAAATTCTATTTTTATATTATTTTTATTAATATCATTATTATCTAAATTTTTATTTATATTTTTAGTATTATTATTATTATTATTATTATTATTATTATTATTATTATTATTATTATTATTATTATTATTATTATTATTATTATTATTATTATTATTATTATTATTATTATTTTTGTTTAAATAATATTTAATTA
>Ga0082212_10005575_pt1 | contig 17117 bp, 17 predicted proteins | sample TergutNt197P3_FD_71548 | JGI IMG/M metagenome (GOLD analysis project Ga0082212, IMG submission 71548) | Neocapritermes taracua P3 segment gut microbial communities from Petit-Saut dam, French Guiana - Nt197 P3 | ecosystem: Host-associated > Arthropoda: Insects > Digestive system > Gut ... | reverse complement strand
CAAAGAATTAAAATCTAAAAATAATGGTTGTTTGATTTTCATATCACTTTTTCTTTATGTTTTATGCGGCGGTATCATTATCTATCATAATCTTTACAAAAATCAACTCCAACAGATACATTACTCGGTTGTTGATATGACCGCTTCGTTTGCAGGTTCGTGGGAAAGTAAACTTAATAATGAAATTGTTAAGCTTAAATTTTTAGAAGTTAAAAACGAATCAGTCGATGCAGAAATAATTTTTCCGAATAAACGATTTTTATTACACGGTACAATTTATGACAATTTCATTAACTTGACAGACTTGCTGAGCGACTATCTATTAAAATTTACCGGCACAATCAATGAAGATACAACAGTATGTAAAGGAACATTATATTATTTTAACAACAAAGACGATTATAATAATTCAAGATATAGTTCAATGGTTGATTTCAGTTTTGTAAAAAAACCTGATCCTATTAATGCTGGCATAGAGACAAACTCCTCAAAAACTTCTGTTGTTAAGAGAGAAACACGACAGTCAGTTGGTAATAATGACAATGTAAATTCTGTTGAGAACATAACTGCAAGCGAACGAGGACGCGGCAAGAAAGACGTGAAACAAGAACGTGAAACACAGATATAAAAAAAATTAATAATTTAGAAGTTGCGCCCGGCACGTATTAGGGATTTTCAATGGCACTATTCAGTAATTCAAACAGCAAAATGGAGTCCAGAGACCATTTCAAAAACGGGGCGAGTCCGAAAAGCCAGATGAGTAGGAGGAATATAAAACAAAAGGCATTTTTTTTATTTACTGTTCTTTGTAATAGCATATCAATTACGTTAGCACAGGACGCAAATGTACAAAATACGAATAGTAATGGAGGTATAATATTTATAATTGTTCTGCTTGTTTTATCATTAGCTCCGATGATAATAATTCGTTTAATACGAGGTGATAATGATAAAATTAAAGGGCGTAAAAAGTTAATGGCAAACGGAGGTTGGGAAAAAGACCCCGATGGTAATTCCCGCAAAACACAGGCGGTGGCAGTAGTAATAACAATGGCTGTTGTTGCTCTGACGATTGTGTAAATTGCGGAATTTGTAGTTGCCTTGGCGGGTCGTGTTGTTGCGACTGTTTAACTTGTTGTTAATGTTCGGCTATTTTCAACCATACAGAAACAGCAAGTTCAACAATTTTCGCGGTAGTTACAAAAACAGGTATTGCTCTTTGTGCCATTCATTAAAACACAACTACGGACAAAAGTCGCGATTGCTGTTAAGTTACGATGTGGCGTTGCTCGATTTGATATTAAACACACATAACTGTGGCTGCAATTCTTGCAAAAACGGCCAGCAAATCAAAAGCGACCGTGAGTGGAAAATTATGGCTGCACTGAACTTGCTGTTGTTTGAGTTGAAACTGAAAGATGATGTTCTCGACGAAAATTCATTGTCGGCAAAGTTGATTTTATGGTTTTACCGAAAGCAGACCACAAAAGCAACAAATGATTTTTCGCACTTGGCAGAAGTTATCGAACAGGGAAATAATAAACTTCTTGCAAACGAAAAAGCAAAAGCCGACGCCCTGACCATTGCCGAAAGTTTTGCAGTAATGATGTTGGATATTACGAACGAAATAAATCCGAGTACAGAGTATAAATCCATAATTAAAGGTGTTTCTATGTGGCTCTATATCGTAGATGCTATTGACGATTACGAAAAAGATTCGAAAAGCGGCAACTTTAATCCATTTTTGAACGACTGTGAAAAACACAAATCGTTTTCGGAATATATGTTTGTGAATTTTGACAAAACGATTGAATTGTTTAGAACGATATATGCCTGTTTCAGTTTTGTGAAAGGTCGGAATGATATAAATATTTTGTTGTACGAATACATTCCTGCCGCTACATTGCACATACTCAAAGGTAAAAAAATGAGAGTGATTTATCCATTCAACAAGTTCAAAAAATACAGCGAAATTGAATCTTTGGAAAGAGAACAGTTTAATGTTTTCGTTGATACGGATTGTGATATGGCAGTTATTAACGATGTGCAAAAATCAGCCGAACAAAGCGATATTTTAGATATAAAGACAATAAAAAAATCTGTTGAAAGCGTTCCGCTGGAATTAACAACAGAACAAGCGTATTTACAATTTGACGATTGGCTGATTAACGGCAAAACTGAAATACATCTTTTCAGTGATATTGTAAAACTGATATACAACGGCATACCTCACAACTGCGAATATAGTTCCTGTCTCGGCAAGTGCGTACATATCACAGCCAATAGGCAAATTACATTTTGCCCAAACACACAAAAAGGTATTGCTTTTGATGGACAAAACTTGACAGCAGTTTTTGAAAGTGCCAAATTTGTGAATTTACTTGAAACAACAATTGCTCGGCGTGAAGAATGTAAATCGCAATGTGTGGCTTTCGGTGTTTGTGGCGGAGGCTGTCCGCTAAAAGAAATATCACAGTCTGATTGCAATTTTAGAGTAAATCTTTATTTGCACATAAAAAACAAAATCGGTAGTGGAGATTTCAGTACATATAATAAGTTTGTAAAAAATGCTCTATATCGAGCAGTAGCCATAGGTGGATGTGCAGTATGAATATAAAACAGAAAGAATTACAGTTGCTCAAACAACAAACTAATATCATTAATGCAAAGAAATTGCGGGCAAAGTTTTCCGAAAAATCTCAAGTGAAGTTACGAAATGGAATTGCCTACATAATGGACTATATTAAGCAATATGCCAACATAATTATCAATTTTGGGCGGAACGGTAAAACGGCAAAACAAAGTACGCTGAAATTGGAAAACAAAATTATACTGTGGTTGTCTTTGCTAATGGAAATTGTTTGTGGCTTTTTCGGCTTAGGAATACCCAATTTGTATTTTTTTGTGGCATTTCTTTTCAGATGTTGTAACAACAATGCTCTGCTCTATGGCTACAACCCCGAAAACGGACAAACCTATTATCTACTCAATTCTGCGCTTACCGCGTATTGTGCCAATGATAGAATAACGGAAAATACAAAATACAATTCGCTGTTAGAAAATCTCGACAAATTGGAACTTGACGGCGAAAAATTAAAAGAGATTGACAATGCCGCACTTAATGGAATTGTTGATGTGCTATTTGCAATAAAACTCCTGCAAGGCGTGCCTTTTGTAGGCGTAATCGGCGGTTTTTTATGTTGGAACGAATTTAGAAAAATGCTTAAATTTGAACAATTAAAGTTTGAGAGAATACAAAAGTTAAATTTGCAAACAATCAAAAAAAATTAATTCAGAAAATAATAATATGACAAAAGAAGAAATTATCAACTCAATAGATACCATTCTCAAATACAATAATATTGGATTATCAACTTACGAAGGTGCAGTTCATTATGGCGAACTTACTAATCACATTCCGGGCGTTAAATACCAATCTCAAATTTGTTCGCAAGTAATGAACGAATTGCTTGAAAATTTTCCACAGAGGTATTCCTTAATACACCCGCCATACAATGAGTTTAGTAAATATGTACGCTTAAACGAACCGAAGATTGCTATCGTAAATAAAAACGATGATATTATCGGGTTTGAAGAAAAAATGAAAGTACATAAAGACGATATTTTGCACCGTGCATTCTCTGTATTTATTTTCAATGATAGAAATGAACTCTTGTTACAAAAACGAGCAGACAACAAATATCATTCTGCGGGATTATGGAGTAATACTTGTTGCAGTCATTTATATGAAAACCAAAATATTAAAGATGCAGCGAAAGAAAGATTATTTGTTGAAATGGGTATTCATTGTTCGCTTACATTTTTGAAAAAATTTGAATATTACGCAACTTTTGAAAATAGTTTAATTGAAAATGAAATAGATTATATTTTTATAGGGAAATCAAATGAAAATCCCAACATAAACAAAGATGAAGTTTCTGATTTTAAATGGATTGACATAGAAAAACTCAAGCAAGATATTGATTTACAACCAGATTTATATTCATATTGGTTGATAGAAATAATAAAGAATCATAAATTATTGACAAAAACAATAAAATAATAATTCCTATATAGTGTCCGGCAGAAAACTCCTTTTTTCAAAAAGCAGTTGGTTTGTAAGCGTCTCCGCGATGCCGTATTGACGGGTTAAAACGGTAGTTATACAGTAAGCATTCGGTGAACCCCGTCGATTTCGGTGAAAGTGTACCAGCCACTCCGCTTGAAAGTGTACCAGTGATTCCGGTGAAAGTGTACCGGTAAAATCCATGTTGCATTTATTACATCCAAGGTTACATGAATTTCGTCCGATTGCACACGCTGTAAACGGCAATCAAGAGTGCAGTGATTTCGGCAATCAGGAGTGCAGTGTTTTTGGCAACAACAATGCAGTAAAAACGGCAACAATGCTACAGTGATTTCGGCAGCAATGCTACAGAGTTTGCAAAGGTATATTTTTTTTTCATATATCATACATTATTACAGATGTTGAGTTGCGGGTTAACCCGCAACTCAACATCTGCGGTTCATTATTTTTCATTTTGCAGTACCTTTTGAAGCGTAGATGCAAGATGTTCGATTTCAAACTGATAAAAGTCATATAGCCTGTTTATTTTGCATTCATCGGCACATTCCTTGCGTCCTTGACAGTATTCTCTTTCGGTTTCTCTGAAGATGGCAAGCGCTTCTGTGAGACGTTTATGATTAGCTGATTTCATTTTGATTCATTTTTTTATGTTCATTATTTGTTTTCTTTTTCAAAGATAGTTCTACGGTTTGACATCCTGTAACTTTTCCCCGATAATTGGATGAGCTCGCATTTGTATAACAAGCGGTCGAGTATGGCTGTAGCCAGCATCTCGTCATTGAGGGTTTTGGCCCATTCTGCCGGAGACCTGTTCGTCGTGATTATGAAAGATGTTGATTCATACAGCGAGTTGATGAAGGCGAACAGCATGTTACCTTCTTTCCGGTCAACTATAATGTTCATCAGATCATCTATGACTATTATCTGAGCAGAACAGAGGTTCTTGTATTCAGCTTTGTTACATGAAGCCATATCTTTCATTTTAAGGACGGTAAGAACTTCTTCCATACATCTGAAGTATGCCTTGTAACCTTTTTCGATGGCATCGGCACATAAGCCGGCAGCTATGTATGTCTTTCCGACACCCGATGGCCCTGCAAGCATAAGATTGAAGCCTTCTTCCACCCAATGCAATTCCCGGAGCTGATTAAGTTGTGTGTTGCTCAGTCCGTTGGAGATGGAAAAATCGTACTTATCCAAATGATGCATCATCGGCAGTCGGGCATTCTTGTATCTGAGTTGTTTCAATCTGTATTCACGGCCGGCCACCTCTTCTTTGAGTATGTTCAGCAGGAAGTCGTCGTAGCTTGGTGATTGCTTCTGTGCATTTATCACCGCATCGTTTATATTCGACATCAACCATGAGAGCTTGAGTCTCCTGGCGAGGCTGCGTATGACGGTAAGTTTATCGTTCTGCTCCATATTATACTGTTCCAAAGAGGTTATTATATGTGTCGATGGATGACTTGCCGGGGTCGAAGTTAACCATTAACCTTGCTTTTTCGTCGCCCAACGGTTTTATGGACGGCTTTTCATCTGCTTTTAGGGGAGGATTAGCCGAGATAATCGACTTGAAGTTGGTAGCGCTGTAAAGCTTGTTTTTGGAACATGCCGTCAAAACGATATCTGCTGCCGATTGCCCATATTTAATAATACAGCCTTGCAGTGTCGCCAGTTGATCCCTGATATGTCTCGGATAACGCATCCTCAGTGCTGAGATAAATGATGCCGCGGCTACTTTGTCCGTAAACAGCTCTGCAGTTTGGATGGCATAAGAGTCAATGCTTACAGAGCGGTCTCGTTGATGGTTATTGTTTATCACGGAGTGTCCTTTCCCTGCCGGAATGAGATGTCTGGCTATTGGTTTTCCGTCAACATCCTCGATTATAAGGTTTCCACCCTCTTCTGTTAAGTATACTCTTGTGTTATCTCCTTTATAGGTGCCTGTTGGAAGTGAATAGGTGTTACCTCGATATCTGATACTGTTTGTCTTGAGAACTTTATGTCCTTGAGATATTTGAATCGTCGTTACCGGGATGTATGGGATCAAGTCTCTGCATTCCTTACACCATTCGTCATAAGGGACTTTGCATGTGGCGCCATGGAACATTGCGTTACCCGTCCTGCCAAGCCAGGCTTCCCCTTCTTTCTGAAGATTGTCCAATGTGCTGTATTGCCTGTTCAACAGGAAGTTGTGCTTGACATACTTAACTGCATTCTCAACTTTGCCCTTACTTTCCGGATCGCCCGCACGGCAGAAGATGACTTTGAATGGACGACTCTTGACATAGCTGTCGAAAACGGCAGGCATACGATAGTCTCCTATATTTTCGTCATAGAGGAATACGGCATCCTGATCGTAGATGATGTACCCCGGTATGCCGTGAAAGTAGTCGAATGCTTTCTCATGGGCGATGCTTGCGGTCTCGCTCGTGAACGGCTTGTCCTGAAACCAAATGTACTTGTACCTGCTGTGGCATAGAAGCATCGCCATAAAGAACACTCGGATTCGCGTCCCGTCTCCACGTCGCAGCATGGTCTGTCCGAAGTCCACTTGAGCATATTTGCCGGGGGGAGTCTCGGGCAAGCATTGGTACTGGCGTGCGTTCAGTGACAGTTTGGGAAGATTGTAGTCCTGACGTACTTTCATTACGAAGTTGTATACAGTCCTTGGTGACACTTGGGGAAGGTCAGGGAAACATTCCTTTAGCCAATCATGCATCTGAGCGGCAGGAGTTTCCTGAAACCGCCCGAGCCTGTCTACAATGAATGGAGTGTAGCGCTCAAGCATGAATGACTTGTTGGTAATGGTCTCTGAGAATTTTTCAAACTCGGAGAGATTCATCTTCAGGTACTTCTTTACTGTCCTGAAGTTGACCCTCAAATAATCTGCAATCCATTGGATTGACTTGTGTTCCTCGTTTCGGAACTTGTGGATTTGATCGTACATAATAAATCGGGTTTGTGCTTTTTGATCTTTGTCTCTCATAATGCCTTTGCTTTGTTGGTTGGGATTCAAAGATCGGATTAATAATTTTTACTGCACTATTGCTGCCGTTTTTACTGTACTGTTGCTGCCATTTTTACTGTAGCATTGTTGCCGTTTTTACTGTACTGTCGTTGCCGTTTTTACTGTATTTTTTGATTCCGGTTACATTTGATGAATTTAGATATTAGTTCCTGTTCTGTCCCATATTTAGAATTGACGAAAGGCAGAAAACCCAGCACCCTAAAATATTTGCCTGTATCAGCCGCAACGTCAATACATTCGTCTAAGAAACGTCCAATGTCCGAAACTTTTCCCCTGCTTTGCTTTATTTTAAAGCTGGCATAGTAGAATTTCAAGATAGAAACATCAGAAGTCCCCAAAAGATTTTCGTTATACATTCGACCATACTTGTCTTTCATACCGAAGTGAATAAATTTGAAAGCAAAATTAGTAAAATTTTGTTGGTTTCATTACATTTACTCCTATTTTCTAATAAAGGAAAAGAATGAGACAAAATAAAATTTGCAACACAAATGCAACACAGAAAAAGAAAAACGCTTGATAATCAATTTGTTATCAAGCGTTTCTGCGGTATGGACGGGACTCGAACCCGCGACCCCCTGCGTGACAGGCAGGTATTCTAACCAACTGAACTACCACACCATTTCGAGCTGCAAAGGTAAGTATATTTTTTTAGTTGTACAAATTTTGATGAATATTTTTATCTGCCGCCCGCTAACAAATTTTTCAAAGATTGTGGAAGATAGAAAGTGTTGTTTCTATCCACGAATAAAACCACAGAGTTCAGCTTGATTTCTTTTCCGTTGAGTTTCACTATGTTGGTATTGGGACGAATCTCCAGCACATTGTTTTTATTCCTGACTTCCAATACCTGTGTATCGTTTTCGGTTGCAAGCTCATAAGCGTAATTTGCAAAAACATCGGTATGCTTGGCAAAGTGAGCGCTTGTCAGTGTTTCGAGGCTTTGCTTAAAGCCCATTGACTTTCGAAGATAATGATTCAGTTCGATGTTGGTATGGTGACCGGTCAGGCGATTTTTGGTCGGGTCGTATACGGCTAAGAATACTTCTTCCCCTGTGTGACCGGTAGTCGTAAATCCAAAGCAGTTGTTCTTATCCAAGATTCCGTTCACGACTCTTGCCAATGGGGCGCCTTTCCGCTCTTCGGCCGGAACCGTACTTAATCTGTAGTTGGCAGATTGCAACATCTGGGAATAATCGTCGTCACTTAATGAGATACCTGTTAAATTGTTGAATGCTGTTCGCAAACCGGACGGCCCGGTATTCTGCAATTTTGCGATTAGTACGTCGGCGCTGTTTTTGATTTTAGAAATGGGACCGAATAGCTCATCTTTGGTCAATGCAGAATAGTTACTGCATTTGCTTGAACCGATACTGAATCCGCTGTTGCCGTGGTCGGGAACTACTACGACTAAAGTTTTCCCGTTCGCTTTGGCAAAGTCAAACGCCACGCCGCAGGCTTCATCGAAGGCGAGCATCTCGGTAATTACGGCTGCCGCATCATTGGCATGTGCCGCCCAATCCACTTTACTGCCTTCTACCATCAGGAAAAATCCGTTTTTATTTTGGGACAATTTATCTATGGCTTTTTGCGTCATTTCGGCCAATGAAGGTTCTTTTTCAGGGTCACGGTCGATATCATATGCCATATCCATATCGCCGAACAAAGCCCACATCCGGTTGCCTTTGTGATTCCTGAAACCATCGATGTCGTTCAAAAAGAGACCGTAACCTTCGTTCCGCAGGAATTGCTTGTGGTCGTCCTTCAAAAGGCTGACGCCTCCTCCGATAACTACATCTAAATTGTTATGAACCATTTGCGGAACAATCCATTCATATTTGCCTCTGTTGTAAGTATGCGCCGAACAATCGGCAGGCGTGGCATGAGCAAACTCACAGGTAAAAACCAATCCGGTCGCTTTATTCTGGGAAATACGGGCGGCTTCCAAAACGGTCATCAGCGGTTGGTAGGCTTTATCAGGGTCTAAAGGAACAATATCGTTCAAAGGATCTGCCGGAGAATACATGGATACTGAGCCCGAACGACTCGGATAACCGGTCATATAACAGGATGTTGTAGGAGCCGAATCCCCAATGGGCGCATTGGAAGAATAGGTTAGAATACTTCCGCACAGGTAGGGATCGATGTGTAAATTGGTTTTTTCCGGATGGTTGTAATGTTGATACCATCGGGCTGCCGAAACGACAGGAAGCGATGTTCCGTCGGGGATTAATACGATTACATTTTTAATCGCTTTGTTCTGCGCTACAATACTGTTGATTGCAAACAGGAAGAATATGAAAATTTTAATGATACGTTGCATGGTAATTAAGAATTAAGAATTAAAAATTAAGAATTATGAATTGCTTGGATATTAGTTCGTCACCTGTCACCTGTCACCCGTCACCCGTCACCCGTCACCAAAAAACAGCCGCTTTACATTCTCACTTGTCACTGCGGCAACCGTATCGACAGGCAAGCCATACACTTCTGCTAATTTGGTAGCTACCTGTAACAAGTAGGCGGGTTCATTTCTTTTGCCCCTGTAAGGAGTTGGCGGGAGATAGGGAGAATCGGTTTCCAATACGACCCGTTCAAGGGGAAACAGCGGCAGATAATTGCAAAAGTCCGCTTTTTTGTAGGTAATCACGCCATTGATTCCAATCATGAAATTTTTGCAAAGCGCAATTTCTTCCAATTCTTCCCGTGTACCTCCAAAGCTGTGGAAAACACCACGCAAGCGGTCAATGCCGATTTTATATAAGCTTCTGAAAACAAGTGGAAATGCTTCCCTTGTATGAATAGCGACCGGCAAATTCCAATCGATACTCCATTGTAACTGTTCTTCAAAAGTCTCTATTTGCTCATTAATAAATGTTTTATCCCAATACAAATCCAATCCGATTTCGCCAATAGCTATGTATTCCCATTTATCCAGTTCGGCTTTTATTACTTCCAAATCGTTTTTATACTGTGCTTTCACACTTGTGGGATGCAATCCCATCATCGGATAACAGCAACCGGGGTATTGTCCGGTCAAACGATGTAAACGTTCAATGGATTCCGTATCGATATTCGGGAGGCAGAATACATTAACTCCAGCCTGTTTTGCCCGTTCAATTACGAGATCCCTGTCCGAATCAAATGCTTCTGAGAACAAGTGGGTATGACTGTCAATCAGATACATAATTAATCAAATACACTCATTTGCTCTCCTTTACGGTAGTAATACTGCATCTTGTAATCTTTGAAACGCAAAGCCTGTTCATCGAGAGAGGTTTTAGCATATCGCTCTTCCACTTTATTCCAAATCATCCGGATAAAATCATTGGCTTTGTATCGTATCTCCCCTATATTATTTTGTAATCGCAACCGGTTCTTTTCATAGACAGCCAAACTCCTGATCGATTCTGCAAACAATTCATAATGGACTTTCACTTTGGCGATCGCCGGATTATACAACGGAATTCCACCTCGGTAGGTTCGCTCCGTTTCACCGCGCATCAGGTTTTCACCCCATTTCAAAACAGCTTCTTCGGTTGATAAATCCGGCAAAACGGGTTTGTTCTCATCCAAGCCGTAAAGAATTAAATTTTCAGCCTTGATCTCATTACGAATCACTGTCAGAAGCAACACCTGAATGAAATGGGAAATATACAATTGGGCGTTTTTGAATAAATCGTCATACAGATTTTTGGATTTATCCCTGTCTGCGGTGGCTTGTTTTAATACATGATAAGCGCTTTCAAACGAAACTGTCAAAGTTTTTAATTCCCGTAATTCAAATATGGGAAGAATTTTATCGCATTCTTCGTTTATTTCCTCCTGTGCTATTGTTGCTTGAAGAACATCAATTTTTTCCTCATCAGTCTCAGGTAATCTTCTTGTCGACATATCCTTCTTGTTTTAGAATTTTCTTTCAATCAATTCTCCGGCAATCTTTTCCAATATTTTTTTCTTCGTTGCATTCACAGACACCCTTCGCAATGCGCCAATCGATTGCTGGTAATAGAATTGTAATGCAGTTTGTGTTTTCTCTTTTACGGATAATTTATCATACAATTGTCGGACGGCAATTATTTTTTCATCCGATTGCGTATCCTTTTTTAACCAATACAACAAAGCTTCTTTGTCTTTTTTGTTTGCTGCTTCTAAAGCGGTTACCAATAAAAAAGTTTTTTTGTTACAAAGAATATCCCCTCCCTGTTTTTTCCCTGTAAGACCGGGGTCGCCATATACATCCAACCAATCGTCTTTGATTTGAAAAGCAATTCCCAGCAACAATCCGAAATCGTACAGGTCTTGTTGGTCATTTTCACTTGCTCCTCCCACTATTGCTCCGCTTTTGAGACAGGCGCCTATCATAACAGCTGTTTTCAGCCGGATCATTTCTAAATATTCTTTTTCCGAAATAACCGTTCGCTTCTCATATTCCATATCAAATTGTTGTCCTTCGCAAATTTTGGCTGCCGTATCGGAAAACAAATCCAACAATGTTTCTAAGTTTGGGGATGAAGCTTTTGCCATGTATTTATAGGAAAGAATCAACATGGCGTCGCCGGATAAGATAGCCGTATTTTCGTTCCACTTTTTATGAACAGTCGTTTGTCCTCTTCTCAGGTCGGCTTTATCCATCAAGTCATCGTGCATAAGCGTGAAATTATGAAAAATTTCCCAAGCTAACGCTACAGGTATCGCTTCTTTCACTTCATCGTCATACAGCTCACAAGCCAAGAGCGTTAATGCCGGACGGATTTTTTTCCCTTTCAGAGTGAGTAAATAAGCTATCGGAGCATACAATCCCGATGGATTCTGCGGAAATTCAATGGATTGAATCTCTTTGTTGATAATCGTTAACGCATCGGGTAGTGTCATATTTACAAAAGGCTTATCTGACAATCAATTTTGCAGTTACCGGTTTTTCATTTCCCGCTTTTACCGAAACGATATAGAACCCGCCGACCGGTATTTCCAATGCAGTTGTTTGGCTTGTCGTTGCTTGCTCTGCGATTTTTATGCCATTGATTCCATAAACGCTTATCATCCCTGTCTTGCCGGTTGAGTTGTTTACATGAATCGTTTTCCCTGCGCTGTATATTTGCACAGGCGACGCTGTTTTTACATCTTCTATGCCGGCGCCACTGTCAAATTTTTTATAAGTTGCGGTCATTTTATCACATGTCCCACCGAAAGAACTTTGCATGTTATTATAGTACAGCCATAATGTTGTAAAGCTATATATGCTGTTGAACGATGGTTGCCAACTTTCATTTTTCCACCACAAACATTCCGCCGATATACCATTCCCGTTTTCATCATAAATCATCAGGTATTGGATGTCGTTTACCCATGAATCATTTCTCCATTCCTGTTGCAGGATGGTCAGCAGGTTATTGTTTGAATCGTAGGTGCGAATGGTTTGACTGAAATTTACCCATGAATCATTCACCATTTTTTGCATCAATGTGGTTAGCAGCTTATCGTTGGAATCGTAGGTATATGTATATGAATAGAAATTTGCCCCCGAAGCGTTAGACCAACGTTGATACTGCTTGGTTAATAAATTATTGTTGGAATCGTAAGTAAAAATATATGATTCGGCGTTTATCCACGAATTATTATTACTGTATAGATATGAATGTGTTAACATATTGTTATTGGAGTCGTAGGTACAAATAGTTAAATGAGAATTTTTCCACGAATTATTATCCCATGCTTGATTTAATATGGTCAATATATTATTCTTCGAGTCGTAGGTATAAGTATATAAACGGAAATTTTTCCACGAGTTATTATCCCATGCTTGTTGTGTTTCGGTTAGTACATTGTTGTTTGAATCGTAAGTATATGTAGATAGATAACTGTTTATTTCCTCTGATTTATCCAATTTGGTTAGCATATTATTATTGGAGTCGTAGGTGTATGTAGTTGAATTAATGTCTATCCACGAATTATTCTCCTCGTGTTGCGAAACTTCTTCCAATAACAATCCTTGCGGGTTGTATTCGAAAATTATCCTACTGTCCCACGAAGGCCTGTCTGTGCAAAAGACATACAGCGTATCCGGCTCCCACCAATCCGTTCCGGATTGGGCTTTCTTTATTGCCGGTGGTTGTAGCTTTTCAAGCTCCGGATTGTTATCAAAATATCGTTCTTCCATGCCCCGGGCAGAACCTGATATGTAAACGAAAAAGCATAAAATGAAAGGAAATAAATATCTCATACGCCTAATTTTTCAAAGATTAAAACCGAAAAAATATAACAGTCGCAAAATTAACACCTAATTAGTTATTAAACAAAAATAAACTGTTAAATTTTAAAATAAATATTTTTTCCGGCGCTTTCAGGCTCATCCTTGAGACCCTGTTTTTAGTTTCTTCAAAAAAGTTATTTTGAGTGTGTGATGAACGGTCATACCCTCCCCCTCCCTTGTGGGGAGGGGGTCGGGGGGTGGGGTGTTAATCAATTCACCACCTTAACCACGCTATTGCCGTTTTCGACGACATATATTCCGCGGGCGGACAGGGCGATTTCCGCTTTATCGCTATTGGCAATGCCTTGATACAGTAAGGTACCCGTGATGCTGTATATCCGCCAAGTCCGGCCTGAAGTCAGGCCGCTGATATACAACACGCCGTCTTTTGTCCATACTTTCAATTGTCCACTGTCCACTGCCAACTGCTCAATGCCTGTATAGTCTTTGATTACGCCGCTGTTCAGGCTGGCGCCGGATACGCCGGCGGGAAGGACGGAGAAAGTAAAGGCTACGTCCTCGCTCGCCGATTTGAATCCGGACAGTATCGTGATGTCGGCGGGCAGGATGGTAAATCCGATACCTGCGGCTTCCAGCAGGTCGTTGATGTATCCGGCCAAGTATCCGGCAAGCGCTTCAGAGTTGCCGGCATATTCCTGAGGAACATTGTAATAGACTTTTTCCATCTCCGCTTTTGCCAATTCCCAAAGCGACTGCAGGGCGGTCTTCGTGAAAGTTGCGACGACGGTCACGTCATTAGCCGGCATCGTGAACGTGCGGTAGTTGCCCGATCCGTATAATGCGACATACGGTGACAACGAGAGCGTACTCAGTTCATATCCTGCCGAGGGTATTGCGGTCAGACTGACAGTTTTACCTGCTTTGACGTTTGTACGGCTTGCCGTTACGCTTCCGTCCGCGTATGTGTCGATGATGACGGTGTAGGATGTTGGGGGCTCGTTCTGCGGGGCAAAGTAGAAATCGTTAGCGCCATCGTCCCAGCCGACAAATGCGGTTATACTGCCTGTGCCGGTTATGGCGCTTGTGGACGCGAAATAGTTTTTGCGGCAGTCCACATAATTCAAATTCACTAAACCCGAGAGGTTGAGCGACACCAGGTAGTTGTTGGCGCAATCCAAATATTCCAGCGCGGTACAGCCGGATACGTTAAGAGACGTAAGGTTATTGTCGTCGCACCACAGCGCTTCCAGCTCGGTAAGCGCAGAAACGTCAAGTGTTCCGGTCAGACCTTTAGTATTTACATCCAGTTCCGCAATCCGTCGATTCGTAGCATCCGCGCTCCAATAGATTCCCGTTGCCCAGTCGGCAGGCACATAGCTGCCGTCCGCAGGGTTTGCTTTTGTCCATCCGAGGCCGTTGTTGGTTATCAGGGCGTTGATGACCGCGATGTCGCCGGGGTCGAACCACTCGGTAAAAAATTCCATGTAATAGAAATAGGGCGAATAATCGGCAGCCTCCCCGTTTATGGTAACGGGAATCGGGTCGGAGATAACGTATCCGGAGTTTGGGGTAAGGCTTATTTCCAAATAATAGGTATTACCCGCAACAAACTTATCCACGGGCGACATAAAAGCAGAAGCGTTATCGTCCCACCATTGGACGGTAGCCGTGTATAAGCCGGCGTCAACCGGCGGGATACCTGCCGTGAAATCGGGAAAATCGCCGACTTTGGGGACTGTGACCGTTAAAGCCGCGGAAGAGATATAAACGCCGTATTGCGTGTCAAATATAAAATTGCTACCGCCCCATGTACCGGTAAAGCCGGCGACGGCGGCTTTGTTGGGAAGATAATTGTTTGATACATTAAGGTAAATATTCAGCGGGCAACCTGTTACGTTAATGCCCGTCAGCAAGTTATCTCTGCAATCCAAGCCGTAAAGTTCCGTCAGACCGGATAAGTCGAGCGTTGTCAGTTTGTTGAAATTGCAACCTAATGTACGGAGTTTCGTATTTCCGGATACGTCGAGCGCCTCCAGGTAGTTGCGACCACATTCTAATTCGAGAAGTTCCGTCAGGCCGGATACGTCGAGCGTCCCCAGCAGGTTTTTATTCTCTATGTCCAACCGCTTAATCCGCTTATCCGTCGCATCGTCAGTCCATGTGACGCCTGTCCAGTTGGCAGGCACGTAACTGCCGTCTGCAGGGACTGCTTTTGTCCAGTTAAGATTGTTGGTGAAGATGATGTTGTTAATGACCGCAATATCGCCCGCGTTCCATGTGCCGGGGGAAGCCTTTTGCGGGGAAAAGTAGAAATTGCCAGCGTCCCAACCGGTAAACGCGGTAATACCGCCCGTGCCGCTTATGTCGCTTGTGGACGCGAAATAGTTAAGGCGGCAGTCCGCGTAGGTCAAATTCGCCAAGCCTGTGAGGTTGAGTAAAGCCAGGTTGTTGAAGTTGCAAGTTAATTCTTCAAGAGAACTACAGCCGGATACGTCCAACGACGTCAGGATGTTGCCATTGCAATCCAACACTTCCAACGCTGAAAATCCGGATACATTCAGCGTCGTCAGTTCGTTATTCGCACATTCCAAACTCATAAGCGCCGTATTGCCCGCGACATTAAGCGCCGACAGTTTGTTATCCGAGCATTTCAAGCCATATTTCAAGTTTAGGCCGGATACGTCGAGCGTCGTCAGTTCGTTACCACCGCAATCCAAGTACACAAGCGCAGTATAGCCTGTGAGGACAAGTGTCGTCAGTTTATTATCGTTGCACACCAGCGCTTCCAGCAAAGTACAGCCTGTGAGGTCAAGTTCGGAAAGAGAGTTGATCTGGCATGACAGATTTTTCAGCGCATTACAGCCTGTGAGGTCAAGTTCGGTCAGGTCGTTGCGGAAGCATTGCAGTAGTTCCAGCGCGGTACAGCCTGTGAGGTCAAGTTCGGTCAGTTCGTTACTGTAGCAAAACAGTTCTTTCAGCGCGATACAGCCGGAGACCTCGAGCGACGTCAAGTTGTTTTCTGTGCAATTTAATATTTCCATCGCGTCAAGGTCGGATACGTCGAGCGCTCCCGTCAGGTCTTTCAGGTTTACAATCAGGTTTGTAATCCGCTTCGGTGTGACGGTGTTCCATGTGACGCCTGTCCAGTCGGCAGGTACGTAACTTCCGTCGGCCGGGTCTGCTTCTGTCCAGTCAAGTCCGTTGTTGGCGATTATGTCGTTAATAACGGCGATGTCGCCTGCATGATAGGTTTGCGCCATTGCTGCCACCGGCATCAACAGGAGAAAAACAATTGAGAGTTTCTTTAGCAAACTTTTCAGAATGGATTGCTTCGTTCCTCGCAATGACAGGGAAGCGGGTTTTGAAAAGTAATTTTTTGTGTTCATAATTTATAATTCTTATAATTCATAATTGATAAATGATTCTCGATAAATGCCTTTGGCGATAAATTTTCAATTTTATCATTTTCCCTTTTCCAATATTTGAATGAGGGCGAAAACGAATTCCAATAATAAGCGTTTAACTCTATTTCATCGCCATAAAACGCCTCATAAGCCTTGTGGCGTTGAGTTTCGTTTTTCAGATATTTGGGCATGACCGATTCGGGCAAACCGATAAATATCTTTTCCATCGTAAGTTCGCACGATCCATATCGTCTGCGATGGTCGCTTTCTGATTGTCTGCGTTACTGTTCCCGACGCTCTGCCCGCACGAAACCACCATGATTAGCAAGGCAACCGTTCCGAATAAAAATATTGTCTTTTTCATCTCTAAAATATTTATCA
>Ga0082212_10005574_pt1 | contig 17120 bp, 16 predicted proteins | sample TergutNt197P3_FD_71548 | JGI IMG/M metagenome (GOLD analysis project Ga0082212, IMG submission 71548) | Neocapritermes taracua P3 segment gut microbial communities from Petit-Saut dam, French Guiana - Nt197 P3 | ecosystem: Host-associated > Arthropoda: Insects > Digestive system > Gut ... | reverse complement strand
GCAAAAACTTAAATTTAAAATTAAACACTATGAAAATCAAATTACTTGCCGCATTAACAATCGCAACAGGCATTATGTTATCCTCCTGTGGTTCAGGACAATTAAAAGGACAAAAACTTAAAACAGACATTGATTCATTGTCTTACGCATTCGGTATTATGAATTATAACGCTTTGTCCGCCGACAGTATATTTCTCAATCCGGCTATAATAGCAAAAGCTATGAACGACGGAATGAAAGAAAAACCTTTAATGTCTCTTGACGAAGCGCAAGGATTTATTATGATTTGGTTAAATGTAAGAGACCAAAAAAGAAGGCAGGCAATGGTAGAAGCAAACAAAGCAAATTACAGAGAACATATAGCAGAAAACGAAAAATTTTTGGCTGAAAACAAAAATAAACAGGGAGTAATAACAACCTCAAGCGGACTGCAATATGAAGTTATTAAAATGGGTGACGGTCCTACTCCAACCATGGCAAATTCTGTCAGCGTACATTACACAGGAACCCTTATAGACGGAACCATATTTGACTCATCAATTGAAAGAAATGAACCTGTTCAATTTGCAGTGCCGGGTGTTATACAAGGCTGGACAGAAGCTCTTCTGCTTATGCCCGTAGGTTCTAAATTTAAATTATATATCCCTGAAAATCTTGCCTATGGAGCAGATGGAGCAGGCGGTATAATTGAACCTTATTCAACGCTTATTTTTGAAGTTGAACTTCTTGGAATTGCAAGGTAAATGGCAACAGCGGAAATACATACATCGAAAGGGATTATTAAAATCGGTTTTTATGAAGCCGATGCTCCAGAAACAGTTAATAATTTTATAATCCTTGCAAAAACAGGATTTTACGACGGTCTTGCTTTTCACAGAGTGATTCCGGAATTTGTCATTCAAGGTGGATGTCCTCATTCAAAAGATATTACAAACCCTAACGTTGGAACAGGAGGACCCGGATATACAATAAAATGCGAACTGACCGGAGATAATCAGTTTCACGACCGCGGCGTTTTATCAATGGCGCACGCGGGAAAAGATACAGGTGGCTCGCAGTTCTTTATTTGCCTAAACAGATCGAACACCAAGCACTTAGACAGGCATCACACTTGTTTTGGAAAAGTAATTGAAGGTTTGGATGTTATTGACAAAATACGTCAGGGCGATAAAATTGATAAGATTGTTGTTCATGAAATTGAAGAATAGAAAAAGATGGCATTCGAGATCACAGGCAAAGTTATTGATGTTTCTCCCATTAATCAGGTAAGCGAGAAATTTAAAAAGCGGGAGTTTGTAATTGAGAAAAAAGAGACCGGTGGAACTGCTGTTTTCGTTGATTACGTGAAATTTCAGCTTATTCAGGAAAAATGCGATCTTATCAATGAATCGTATATGAACGAAGAGGTAAAAATTTGGTTTAACCTTAAAGGCAATAAATGGGAACGCGACGGTAAAGTAAATTATTTTACCAATCTTGACGCATGGAAAATTGAGAAGATATCGTCGCAATCATCTGATGGAGAGAATAATTCGCAACCATCGTTTGAGGATATACCTCCGGAGGTTGACGAATTAAGCGATCTTCCGTTCTGAAAAAGACATTTTTTTGGGAGTAAAAAACTATAAAACAATAATACTATGAAGACAAAGACAATAGCATTAATTGCATTGATACTGGTTTGCTTTTTCAGTTGTTCACATGAAAAAATTGTAGAACTCCCATTAACGACACATGCGGACTACGGTCCATTTAGTATGGGGTTTAGTGGCGTGCGTGTCTATTCATCGGATGATAATAATCCATGGAAAAATGCTTTCCCTAAAATTTCAAAATTCCCCGAAGGATTGACCGATATGAAACATGGCTATATCGAGACTAATATTTGTCAATCTGTTTATCAAGACTATTTATTGGGCAATATTACAAAGGACTTGTATGAGTTATCACTAAATTCATTGAACTTGGACACATTAAATCTCTCGAAAACACCTGTAAAAACTAAAATTGCTTTTGCTTGCGGAAAAGACTCGCAAGGGATTTTTAAACTTGTTGTTGATGCTAATAACAACTTGGATTTAAGCGACGACAATCTATTTACTCCTATTAAAGTGAATGCCTTAGATAGAGCAAAAGAAGATTCATTAGCACAGGTTTATGCAGTTAAGGTCTCTTTAGAAACATACATTCACAATAAAATAGTTCCTGTTAGTGTTCGCCTTTTCACATACAGTTTTAACAACGATTTGTTTATGTATAACTTCTTGCAACATTCTACAACTCAATTCAAAGGAGAACAAATTGCTGTTTGTTCCGGCTATAGTTCAGATTTTTCCTTCAATGACCTGCAGGTTGCTCTTTTAAAAGACCTTAAAAATGGCGAGAAATTAAAAAGAGAAAGCATATATAATAAGAATGAATACATTGAAATCAAAGATGAAGTCTATAAGATTTTAGGGGTAAATACAAATAAGAATGTACTTATTATAAAAAAAACCGATCAAATATTTTCCACACAAATAGGTTATAAATCTTATCCTTTTCAAGGAGAAGAATTTACGACTGGCTCAACAATTTCGTTGGAAAACTTAAAAGGGAAATACGTTTTGCTTGACTTTTGGGCAGAATGGTGCAGCCCATGTATAAAAGAATTTCCTGCTCTTAAAGAATTATACGCAAAAACAGATAGGGCAAAATTCGAGATTATCGGAATTATAGGCGCTAGTTCATTCAACGGTACTAAGGAATTAATTGGCAAGCATGAACTCACTTGGCCCCAAATTTTATCTGATAAGATAGTAAATAATTATGGAATAACTGGTTATCCGTCAACATTTATTATAGATACAGAAGGAACCATCATCGCAAAAGATTTGAGAGGCGAAGAATTGGAAGCAAAAATTTTAAGCCTTGTCAACGAATGAAAGAGATGCCATCACATAACAAGCGGTTTTGCGAAATTGGGGGGTGGAGTGACAACCCAAACTGCGGCAGGTACGAAAACCGCCGGTGACAGTCCGGACGGTGTGCAGTTTAATCCCCAACTTCGCAAAGTCGCCGGGACGTTATATGCAAGCGGGCGACAGTGCATCTCGACAAAGCAGCAGTTTGAAATAAAAAATGTAATTTTGCGTTATGATAAATTTGACAGTAGAATCAGATGAAAAAAAGTGAAGCATTAACAGTTGCGTCCAATTGCACACGGGGCATTGAAAGCGGACAAACAAATAAGGTATGGACGAGTTGCTGCCTGTACTTAATGAAAAAACATCTTTTCAGATGTTTGATGCTATTGGTAGTGAAATTGGGAAAAGAGCGTTATCGTACAAGAGCAAATATTTTGAGTTTTTTGATTTGCTCTCTAATAAAAAGTTAATGGGTGGATATGTTGTCATTGCTCAGGCGCTTATATCTTTTTTGCAAGACGATTGCGAAAAATGTTTTGAAAAGGCAAAAGAATATATGATTGAGGGCGATGAATGGTATGTTTGCGATACGTTCGGCGAACGTTTTCTCGGATATGCAATGATTGACCATTACGATAAAACACGTTCTCTGTTTCAAAAATTCATTCAAGACGATAATTATTGGGTAAAAAGAAGCGTAGGAGTTGCTGCCCATTTTTTTGCCAAAAGATGCATAGATGATAAAAAAGACGACAAAAAAGCCGCAGACATATTAGAACTTTTAACGCCTCTGATTAAGGAACGGGACATACGCTTTCATAAAGGAATTGGTTGGGGACTGAAAACACTTGGACGTTATTATCCTCACTTGCTTGTTACTTATATGAAAAAGCAAATTTCTGAAAAACGAATTTCCGCCGTTATCATTAGAAAATGCATTACTTATTTGGACGATGTTTCAAAAAATGAAATTTCACAACTATATCAGAGAAAATAAGTAATGGAAACGATTGAATATAAGGTCAATAAAATAATAAATGTTCACAAACATACTGACGGAGGCTATTTTTGGGATAAATACTCCGCACATCCATATATAGTCGTTCCTTAAAATCAATCTAACATATTAAATTTCAGAAAAATAGTTTAAAAAAAGTTTGTTAAATTCTTTCATAATTTGTACCTTTGAGGTCAAAATACTGGTAAATTATGTTAGGAAAATTACAGGAGAATGAGCGTGATTTGTTTCGGGTTCGCCTTGAAGATTTGATTAATCCGAATCACGAGTTGGCATTGTTAGCAAAGAAGATAGACTGGCAATATTTTGAAAATGAGTTCAAGCCGTACTATTCTGAGAGGGGCGCTCCGAGCGTACCTATCCGTGTGATGGTTGGCTGTCTTCTTCTGAAACATTTGTATAATCTTGGGGATGAGAAGATACCTGTGTATTGGGTACGCGATGTTTACTTTCAGTACTTTTGTGGCGTCGTATTTTTCGAGCATAAATTTCCGTTTGATCCGAGCGATTTTGTTCATTTTCGGAATCGTGTCGGCGAGCAGGGCATTGCAAAGATTTTTGCGTACAGCGTAATCCTTCATGGCGTAGAAGTACCCAGACAGGCAAAATTTGTGTTATCAGACACGACGGTTCAGGAGAACAACACGACGTTTCCCACCGATGCGAAGATGTGTAAAAAAGTGATTGACAAGTGTAATAAGATTGCGGATAACTTGGGCATTCCATTACGGCAGAAACACAGGCGAGAGAGCAAACAACTTGTCCGTGATACATACAACGGTAAACATCCCAAACGGTCGAAACAGGCGAAAAAGGCGAAGAAACGTTTGAAAACAATAGCTAATAAGTTGTTGCGTGAGTTGGACAGGAAGATGGTCGAAACACAGAAAGCGTGTTACAGGAAGGAAATGGAACTTTACCGGCGCGCGGTCAATCAGCAGAAGAACGACCGTGACAAGGTTTACAGTCTTCATAAACCCTTTACCAAATGTATAGCCAAAGGCAAACCGCACAGGCAGTATGAATTTGGCAACAAAGTCGGGTTGATAACCGGCGGGAAGAAGGGCAGCAAGATTATACTGGCTATCCGGGCATTTATAGATAATCCGTTTGACGGTCACACGATAGAACCGTTGCTTACCCAAATGGAAACGAACAGAATACAGTTGCCGAAAGAACTTGCTTACGATAGAGGCGGCAAAGGGAAAATGGAAATCAAAGGCGTGAAAATCATCATCCCTGCGCCGCCGAAAAAGACGGACACACCATACCAAAAGCAGACTAAACGCAAGAAATGCAGAGCAAGAGCGGCTATCGAACCGATAATCGGACATTTGAAAACTGATTACCGTATGCAACAGAATTACCTCTGGCATGAGAAAGGCATCCAAATCAATGCATTGATGGCTGCAACCGCACGGTTATTAAGCGAAGTCGAAATATGGAATTTGAAGAAAATGATGGAAAAACTGAAAGAAAAAATTCGGCAATTTATTTTTCGCTTGCTTTTTTTGCATAATTTCTGTTACTTCGCCGACTGAAATTTGTTTTTTAAGGAACGACTAGTTAAGGTCTGTTTATAAATTCAACAACGAGCAATTCATATAATGAATGCGTCTTTGCGAATGGGGGATGAATTCCAATCAAGCAGGCGAAAATTACAGATATTCACGTCATTGCGAGGTGGTTATTGAGCCTGTGGTCAGTGAGCCTGTGGTCAGTGAGCCTGTCGAACTGTCGAACTGTCGAAATAAACGAAGCAATCCGGAAATATTGAATATCTGCATGTTACGTGAACGCGTCATCGGTAGCAATCCAGATAATTAATAATATTTTAGCCATACAAAATTGAAAAATTCAAACACAAAACGATGTTCGTCATTTATGTAATTTATATGACTTCCTGCTACTTCCTCATAGATCACGGGCAGGTTTAACCTTTGCGCTTCGGCATTGAACCTGCGGGAGTTCTCAACAGGCGATACGTCGTCGTCCGCGCCATGTCGGATCAATATCGGAACGCGCCCCATTTGTTCTATCAGGTTAATGGGCGTGCCGTCGCTGCCCCCCGACAGGGTAATAGGTGATGATACCACGCAGGCGGCGTACCTGTCTGGCGACAGCGCCAACTGCACTAAGGCGCGCCTGCCGCCTTCGCAATCACCCATGATAAATATCTTCTGCGGGTCGATGGCGTCTTCCGACTGCAGTCTGTTTATCACGGCGGTAATTTCTTTTTCTGTTTTTGCAGCCGAATAGTTCCTGCCGCCGGCGTATATCCACGCGACGGCAAAGCCGTACTCGTCGGCAATCGCATTGTCGGTCTCTATCTGGTCAAGGTTGCCCGTATACCAGTCTGCTATCATCGAATCGCCTGTCACGCCTGACGGAACGATAATTACTAACGGAAGAGGCGTTTGTCGCTTTACGCCTTTGTGAAAGATAAAGACGCCCGAATCTCCCACCTCATCCTGATAAGTCATCAGTTGCGTCAAGGCATCCTGCCGCAACATCTCTGAAAGCGAACAACCCCAGTATACGCGGTTTCTGTTTACAAAGCGCGTCTCGTCGGGCGAATGGACATCCTCTTGGGGTTTGTCGTTCAGAAATTCGACCCTTTGCAAAGCGGCTTTCAGGTCGGAAACATACGGCGTACCGGCATTGATTGCAGCAACCTTCGCTTTCGCCTGTGCGACAAACTTTTTATAATCTCCCTTGTATATCATCTGTTCCATCCTTGCGCCGCCAACGCTTAGCGCTACTTTGTAGAATCCGTCTGCAAGTTTGTTGAACCCTGCAACAATAAAAGGCCGGTCGTTGGTGTTCAGGTTTTCAAACGAACTGGCGGCAACGGGCTGGCCGCCGGCGTCCGCCACTTCTACCCTGCCGTTATGATACGGCCCCGCATAGACCTCAAGCGAGCGGCTGACGACCGGATTAACGACAAAATCACCTGTATAATTGACGCGGAAGATTCTTTCACATTTCTGACGAGGCCCGATGGCGCAGATTAAATCCCATGAACGACGGTTTGTTCCTCTGCTGACCTTAACCGACAAAAGGTTCTCTCCTTCCTTTAACGATACATTTACAAACCGGTTGCCCGCCTTATTTACATTATACTTGCCTGTTACTTCAAGCAGTTTGTCGCCGTTAAGCCAAACGGCATAACTGTACGAGCCGTCCATAATCAGCGTAGCCTCTCGCGCTTGGTTGGAATGTATCCGCGCAACAAGATAAGCATTGCTCATTTTGTTCATGTTCCCGCCGTGCATATATTTGAACAGTCTTATCTGTGGCGAGAGTTCGTTTATCAAAAACACGTCGGCGCCACGTTTCTGCAGTCTTTCGACGCCAGCGCCGTCAATCATCCCTTCTTTTACCCTGTATCGTCTCAGATCATTGCGAAAAAACGACCTGACAGGGTCGGTCAGTAGCGGATTAAATGTGAACGGCCCTACCGCTAACCAGTCTCTTACGACCATGACCGAATCCTGATAAACCGAAACGTCCACCGGCGGCAATTCCGACAAGGAAATCACATCTCTCTCAAGCGTCTGACGCCCACCGCAATTGACAGTCAGCAGGATAAACGACAGACAAACTCCCCATAAACAGTTTTTTATATATTCCATCTCTTAATTCTTAATTCTTAATTTGTAATTTGTAATTAATTGGGCGAAAGCGTTTCGCCCCTACAATTCCTAATGCCTAATTGAATACCCGCATGCTGTTGCAGCGACGCCCGCCATATAGACGCACCACCCGAAACAAATCCATCCCAGCACGCCCGGCATCGTCAGCCTGACCGGATTGACCGCTGTCACTACGACCGCCGACAGGTTACATCCGAAGATGACTATTGGCCCTATCAACCCCTGCCACGCAATTGATCTACTCCGACCGTCTTTCGGCGTAACCCTGAACTGGATATTTTTGTTGAAGAAAAACGCAGGCAAAGCCATCAGATAGATAAACGACCGGATGACCGAATACACCTCGTCCATAAGAAAATTCGTCCGTCCGCGCGTTATCAGTTCGAGTATCAGGCGGGTAATACCCACGTAAAGTAACATGCCGGTAATAACAGGCGGGTACGGATAAACAGGCACAACGCCAAACAGAAAGAAGAACGAAGGAAAGAGGTAATACACTAACTTGACGCTCTCTTCAAAAAAGTGGCTGACCGACGAGAAATAGAAAAGCCGCTGCATCATCGTAAGCCCTTTTTGCAACAGCGGGTTATGCGCCCGAAATATCTGAAACGCGCCTTTTGCCCAGCGCAGTCGCTGCACGAAGTATTCGGACAGGTTTTCCGGCGCGCGTCCGTAAGCTAACGGTTCGTCGACATAGATGCTTTTCCAGCCTTTGCCATGAATGAACATGCTTGTAAGGACGTCTTCCGTCACACAGTCCGTCGGGAAGCCGCCGATGGATTCGATCGCTTCGCGACGCAAAAGCGTATTGGTGCCAATCCAGTAAGCCGCATTCCAGTTGTTGCGCGCAGGCAGGACAAGGTGCATGAATGTGTCCTGGTCGGAGTAGGTCTCGTCCTTCGACAGTCGTCTGCACTGGAAATTGTCGGTATTGTAATACGCTTGCGGAACCTGTACGATGGCTACTTTGCTGTCCTGAAAATAGCCTGTCAGCCGTGACAGAAACGCCTTCTCCGGCCGAAAGTCGGCATCGAAGACGGCTATCAGTTCGCCTTGCGTATGTTGCAGTGCGTTGTTGAGGTTGCCCGCCTTGGCGCCTGCGTTATGCGCTCGCGCGATATATCCGACGCCCATCCTGTTAGCTAACGATTGCATGGCAGGCCTTGCGCCGTCGTCGAGCAACCAAGTCGTATGCGGACAGTCCATGTCGATACAGTGTTGCAGGGTTGCCTCAAGCATCGCGCAGTCTTCATTGTAAGTCGGCACAAAGACATCGACTGTCGGCGGCACGGATAAACCGCCGGCAGACGCCGGATGCACTGGCGCGGTCTCAGTCTTTCGCCAGAGAGACGCCACAAAAAGTATCGCAGACGAACACATGACTATATCAGCAAACAACAGCAGCACAGACGCCACAAGCTGTTCCATATTCAGCGTAAAACCAATCCTCCACGTCAGATAGAGTACCGATAGCAGAACATACAAAACGATCGCCCCCCTTTTGAAAAACAGCCGTAATAAGCGTACCGGCAACTTCTCGGAAAAACATCCAAACATCTGCTTCATCCCATATATATAATTTCTACCATTTTATTTGAACATAACATTTTTATTTGAACATAACATTATTTTATGGATTGCTTCGGGCTATCTCCCTACTAATGACATCCCGCATTTCCGTCATTGCGAGCTTGCGAAGCAATCCAGTGAAATACAAGGTATTATAGAACTTTCTGGATTGCTTCGTTCCTCGCAATGACGTTTGGTTGTCATTTGCGCCTGTTTGATTGCAAATCATTCCCATTCGCAAAGAGAAAAGGACTTTAGTTTATTTGTGACACTACCGTTGTAATTACGTAACATGCTACTTTTTAACTCTTAACTCTTAACTCTTAACTTTTAACTTGAAAAAAATCACCCGATTTTTTTAAAAACTCTGTTCCACCGTATTTTTCGTGTATGCAAGTCGGTCGACCGCCATACGAGGACGGCTTTGCCGATGATGCAGTCTTCGGGCAGCAGCCCCCAGTAGCGCGAATCCTTCGAATCGAAGAGCATATCGCCCGCCATGAAATAATAGTTCAGTCGGAAGGTATAGCTCTCCATCCTTTCATCGCCCGAATAGACCCTGCCGTCGCGGACGGATAGTGGTTGATCCGTTTCGTACGCAATCAGATTTTTGTAAATCAGTATACTGACCGTATCAATGTCGACCGTAGCGCCCGCAGCAGGAATATACAGCGGTCCCAAGTCACGGATGTTCCACTGGAAGTGGACGGTATCCGCCGGAAAGGTTTTCCAGACCCAGGCCGGAAAATCGTCCGCCGACATTTGCGACAGTTCCTTTTGCCGGAACAGGCAGCCCAGCGAATCGGCGTAACCCTTGACCTTGTAGATACCGTTCTCAATCGAAAACGTATCGCCCGGCAGGGCTACGCAGCGTTTCAGGTAAAACACATTCAAATCCATATCAATGGCGTCCCATCCCACGGAATACGGATAATTGAAAACCATGACGTCGTTCCTCCGCACTGCACGGACGCCTTTTAAGCGTTTGGTCTGTACTTTGCCGTCGTCGCCTCTGATTTGGCGGATGTCCTTGAACAGGCGCGGACCGGGTATCAGTTTGGTGACGATGATCTTATCGCCTGCCATCACCGCCGGTTCCATCGACGGCGTAGGGATATGGATAATCGAAGCCACTACAAACACCCGCAGCGCCACCGCAAACACAACCGATACGACAAACACAACCGCATAAAACCCTGTGTCCTTTAATATTCTGACAAGGGATTTAAACCCCTTGCTATTTTTACCCTGTTCCGACAAGGGGGGCACGGTTGCTGAGCCTGTCGAAGAATGCCTCTCTGCTTTATCCTCCATCAATCATATTTTTAATCATTAAATGGGCGAAGATAGTAATAATTCTCTTCAAATTGGGCGAAAGCGTTTCGCCCCTACGATTCGTCATTAATTGGGCGAAAGCGTTTCGCCCCTACGATTCTTAATTGCTTCCGCTTCTTCCCGCATCTCGTTGATGGCCGTTGATTGCACTTTCGGTTCTTTCGTCAGCACAATTTCGGCGTTTTCTCGCGCCTGCTCCATATCGCCTGTTTCGGCAAACAGTTTCATCAGCAGGTAATACGGATAAACACGGTTCGGAACTATCAGCGCGGCTTTCCGTAAATGCTGTTCTGCCAGGTCGTATTGCTGCATCGCCTGAAAGTTTTTGCCCATGATGTTATACAGCATCGGATCGCAACTGATCCGCGTCGCATGTTGCAATATCTCGTTGCTTTTCTCCGGCTGTTCCGATTGCGACAGGCTGCGCCCATATTCAAAAAGGAACAGTATCCGGTCGTTCAGATGCGGAAACAGCGGTTCGTACTTGATAGCCGCTTCGCGGTACATCCCGGCCTGATAATACATTTGACTACTTTTCCATTGCCTGTGCGCATCATAACTCGGATACACTTTCCACAAGCAACACACCGTTACAATCATACATATAACGCCTATACCTCTGAACATCATTGCAGGCGTGACCGGCAATCTCCAAAACGTCTTTCTATTCGCATCAATTCGTGTAATTTGCGGACAAGCCAATAAAAACACGAACACTATCAAAAACGGCAAAACGCTAAACGGATACGAAAAGCAGGCAAAGACAAGCATAGCCGTCAAAGCCCCCATCACACCCCATTCCTTCGACTGTATCAACCCCCGAAAAGCGCAAACAAGCATCCCAACAAACAGCATCAGCGAAGCGATCCCCGATTCGACAGCAATTTGCAGGTACTCATTAAATCCATATTCCGGATTCCCTGCTACGTACGCTTCCGCTTCCGAAGCCTTTCCTGAAGCAAAGTACGCAGCCTGCGCTTCGCCGTAAGCATGCGGGAAATGCCCCAGCCCCACGCCCAAGGGATACTGAGCCATGGCAGTAAGCGACACCTTCCACATCAACATCCTGCCCTCCGCCGAATCCTTCTTCAGGAAATACAATCCCACAGAAGAAGCCACGATCAGGCACACACCCAGCATAACCGCAACAATTTTCACCACCGCGTTGTTGCGAAAATTCCTCATCTCTGCGTCTTTGCGAGGCGAATCCCCCTCCTCGTCATTGCGAGAAGTGAAACGCCGAAGCAATCCAGAAAAAGTAAAAACCCCGCCCCATCTGCCAACCAAAACAACCACACTCCCCGCAATAGCCGCCAGCCAAGCGGCGCGGCTCATGCCTGCCGGAAGTACCAGCAAAATCGCTACCACCGTCATTGCGGACGTTGCGGACTTGATCCGCAATCCCCAGACAAGGGGGCATGCCCCCTTGCTATTTTTATCCGGCCTCATCGGCATGATCCCATACAACGCCAACGGAAAAACCACCGCCAAATACCCCGAATACGGTCCCGGATTAAAGAACGACCCTGTCAGCCGGAAAAGAACATGTTGCGACGGCAGAAAACCATACAGTTGCAACAATCCCCAAACGGCTTCCACTAATCCGGTGAGAATAATAAAGACACAGAGAAATGATATAAGCTGCCTGTTACCGTCTAAAACAATTCGCAGGCAAAAATACAAAACCAGTAACAAAGCCAAAATAACAAGCTTCGTCGTATTCGACATAACATCATTGAATACCAAAGTCGACAGAAAAACGCTGCCAACGAAGAGGAGTACAAATCCGTCAAACAATGAAAACCTAAACGTCTGCTTGTTTAGTAATGAATAAACCAAAGACGCAACACATATCAACCCCATACTTCCATAAAACCAAAAATACTTGCCTGAGACCACTCCCTGCGCCAAGCGGTTATTAATAATAAAAACCGTTGCAAGTATTATTGTAAAAGAAATAAAATACAAAAACTTCATTATGCCAAAAAAAATATTTCGCACTTAATTTTGAAAAGGTATTTATTTATTTTTTTTCAGTTCGGAGAGATAGAGTTTTTTTAGTTTTTCATTGATGGCAGGATTCCCAACCATTACAACTTTATTCTCTTTGTTCAGAAGAAAGATGTGGAGCTGATCATTTGCAGGTAAATGGGGATTAAGGCGTTCAAAAGAGCCATCTAAATCGAAAAAAACTGTCCGGTTAAATCGCATATCTTTCAATGTTTCTTCAGCATCCTCCATTTCAACAGTGTTCAAAATGAATATTACGCTAAAGTATTCGCGATATTCGTTTTCGAGCATAAACATATAAAGCGGCAATAAAGAACGCAATCTGCAATCTTGACAACCTTCTTGATTTACGTACACAATCATTTTCAATTGACGAGAGAGCAAGGACATATCCGGTTGCACCTGCTCATTATAAATTTTGGCCGTCATATTGTCTGGTAAAGTTATCGCTTGTGTCTTAAATTGATGTAATTTCATAACGTTATGAAAGCCCTTTTAGTTTATACACTAATAAATTATCTTCAGGATTTCCGTCGTCTCTTGCGCCATAAAGCGTAAAGGTTTCCTCGTCTATGGCAAAGTGCATCGGGCTTAATCCGTCTAACCTATACCTGACGACCGGATTCCCATCTAAATCAAAAACCTCAAGAAAAGCCCCACGAAAAGATAAATCCCTATATTCCCTCCATGATGCTCCGATAAACAATACATATAAATATTGCTTGCCAAAATATCCAAAGGTATAACTCACCTTAATATCTCTCCCATTTTCGGCATTGATTTTGGAAGGAGGGGCAGAAAACTTAAATTTCAACTTTTTAATAATATTCAAGTCAATATCCATAAAATCGATCTGTTTTTTATATCCATAACAAAGTGCAATTCGATTTTCATTGGCATATACACGACCAAAACTCGGGTCTGCAATATAATCCATAATAGCAGCGTTTCTGTATTTCCTTTTTTTCCTTGGCAACTCGTCATTTAGAGTCAATAGATACAAGCTGGGATCTAAATACATAGCGTCTACAACATATAAAGAATCATTTATAAAAGCGGCATTATCTACCCCATTAATATACTTTGGTTGTTTAACATCCTTGAGTGTTGGAGAACCATCTTTGGTAACACTAAACTTGTAAACAAAATTTTTAATAACATCGCCAATAACAAAATCTGAAAACAGGGTATGAAATAACCAAGGGCCTCCAAATTCATCAGGTCCTTGTCCCATTACTCCAAATACATGTTTCAATTCATTGTTAGTAATATCGTAGATATGAAATAAACTATCAGTACGCTTCATATTTTGAACGATTAAATACGGATGATTAACTTCTACCCTTACAGGATAAGTAATACCTTGTAAAGGCATTAATTCCTGTGTTAAGGTATCTTCAAGAGAAAAAATTGGATTTGCAGAATTACATGATACAATTAAACCGCAGCATAACAATAAAAAAAAATGGTAGATTCGCATATCAATTACTTTTTGCTTGTTTCTGTAAAAATGGCCTCATTCAATAGCGTTATTCTAATGAATGAGACCATTTTTTATTTAGTTATCGGTAGCAATAGTTTGTGTCCAAACACCCTTGGTGTCCCCATGTTTTTGGGCATTGATGAGTGTCGTAATCACAGATATATACAAATGATTCATTTCCCCATCCGTCTGCTTTCATACAACCTCCTCCCCATGATACTTCAGTATTAGCCATTGCCTCAACATTGGCTAAATTGGCTTTTAACTCGGCGCTATTAATGTTCGAATAATCGAAGTTAAACGCTACTGCTATTGCAAATACAAAAACTATGGCCATTAAGCCTAAAAATTTCCTTTTCATTGTCGTATAATATTGTGCCTACTTGCTTTTTTGTTTTTTTTTACTTTCGGCAGGTTAATAAATAAATTGTTCTATATATTTCGTCACATAGAAAACGTTCCTTTCATGCGATAAATTACGGGAATTTATTCCGGCTGCCACGCGAAAGGAAAAGGCGTGACAGCCGAAACGGCTTAAGTTATTTTTACACAGCCACCAAATTGTTAAACATTTATAGGGATATTCAGGACTGTAGTTCAATTTACTTGCCTTGTCCACATAAAGCAGCATTTTAAAATTGTCACTGTATACGCCTATACAGGTTGTATCGAGTCCCATCGGAGTACAAGCCATCCCACCGGAGAACTTGATTTCTTTGCCCGTCCATTCCTTAACGATTGTCGCAATACTGTCCCGCCGTCTGTTTTCCTTGCAGGAAAGAAAGCAAATTGAGAAAACGCATAACAGGACAAATAAGGCTTCTATACGCTTGTCTATCAGCGATTTACGGGGGGGGGGTAACTAATTGATTATCAGGCCTCTGTGAGGCTAAAACACGGCAAATTTGCCCTGCTAAATCGTTGCAGCAGGACTCACTTTGATTTGACCGGGTCAATTGCTTATGTTTTCCATACATAGCCTTCACTGTACTTTCATTTTATGCATTAACCGCCGCAAATATAAACAAATGATTTTTATCATGCAATATTTTCTCATAAAATCGCAATAAAAATGAAAACAGAGCTAAACCATCGTTATAGTGGCATGTGACGAGTTTATATCAAATGTTAAAGTTTTATTTTAGCGTTGCATAAGTACGGATAATGCTGAGGTAAACGATTTTTAGATTTTATAGCGAAAAGCGAGGCACGCTTCTATACGTGTCGTATTCAATTTCGATGTCAGGCTCGATAAGCGTTTCGCGCGATGCGATTATAAAACGGATATATTTGATATTCAGTCCCCGACTGAGCCATTGTTGTTCGTAATAAGTTTGTATAGAGAGAATTTCATCGGTTAAACCGGAATGATAGAGATCATCTGTACAAACTTGAACGGGATACTGGTTGGCCTTTATCATTTCAATAGTATACGTGTACAAAAAATTACTGTCGGTTTTGAGATGTATCAGACCGTTTATAGAAAGAATTTCGTTATAAAGTTTCATGAAACGAGTACTCGTCAGTCGTTTGTTGACTTTTTTCATTTGCGGGTCAGGGAAGGTGAGCCATATTTCCGAAACTTCTTCAGGCGCGAAAAATCTTGCAATCATTTCGATGTTTGTACGAAGAAAGGCTATATTTTTCATCCCTGCCTGCAACGATTCTTTCGCGCCCGCCCACATCCGGGCGCCCTTGACGTCGATACCGATAAAATTTCTATCAGGGAACAAACGCCCTAACCCTACCGTATATTCGCCTCGTCCGCATCCAAGTTCAAGGACTATGGGATGATTGTTTTTAAAAACGTCTTTTTTCCATTGACCTTTCAACGGACATCCGCCTGCCGCCTGCAATACGTCGAAAGGATACTGAAACACGTGCGGAAACTCCGCCATTTCATCAAATTTCTGTAATTTATTTTTCCCCATTGATATTATTTTTCTTTTCGAAATCGACAAAAATGTTGGACAAATACACATAGAGGCATGGCACGCTGCGTCTAAACGGTTCACGAGTCTTGCCGGATTTATGGTTTGGTTTTTGTGGTGATTATAACTACGCCGTTTTTCCCTTTTTCGCCGTAAACGTCAGTCGCGGCTTTTTCTTTGAGGATGGTTATATATTCAATCTCGTTCGGATCAGTAGTATACATTTGAACTTCTTTGCCGTCTACCATAATTAATGGTTTATCTGTTATTAATTTTGTTAGAGAATTAATATCCCCCTGTTTTTTCTGATCTTCTTCAGAAGGTATCCAACCTAACTTATTGCCGTCGAATTGAATTTGACCGGATGCCTTTTCTGCCTTTACACCAACATTTGCCTTTGTGGTTATCACGATTACGCCGTTTTTCCCTTTTTCGCCGTAGGCGTCAGTCGCAGTTTTGTTTTTGAGAAAGGTTATATTTTCAATCTCTTTCGGATCAATAGTATGAATGTTTTGAACCTCTTTGCTGTCTACCAATATTAATGGTTTATCTTTGTCTTGATTATTCAAGTCAAAGCTCTTGTAATTCTGATCTGAAAAAATCAGCATCATCAGATTTGCATGTAATTCAAGAGTTTGGTCATCTTGAGTCATTTTTGCAGCTACATCGTTTCTTGTATTTTCGCCATAGAAGTCAATTACTATTTCGTCATTTTGTACAGTTAAATAATGAATTTTATCTTCTTCTGTAACTTTCACTACATACTCTTTTTCGAAAAAAGCCATTAAGAAGATTGCGAGGGCCGGTATCGCCAGGAGGGCGAACAATTTCTTTGTCGGGTTTGAAATGTTTTTTTTCATCATGAGGAAACGTTTTAAATTATGATTGTAAGAAAATGAATTTGCTATCGGTAAAACAGGCGTTTGAAACCATTGGTTGAGTAAAACTCGTTGATAGTTTTCCGGTTGATAATCGGTCAATACCTCTCGGTCGGCAAGGTACTCGTGATTATTACGAACTGCTTTTTCATATAACCGGAAAATCGGGTTAAACCACCATATCAGACTTAACAGGTTTGTGATACACAAGTCGAACCAGTGACTTTGTCCGATATGCGCTTTTTCATGCTTGAGAATCATATTTTTTTCTTCTTCATTTAAACCGGAGGGGATAAATACAAATCGAAAAAATGAAAAAGCGTGATCATATTCC
>Ga0082212_10005573_pt1 | contig 17127 bp, 5 predicted proteins | sample TergutNt197P3_FD_71548 | JGI IMG/M metagenome (GOLD analysis project Ga0082212, IMG submission 71548) | Neocapritermes taracua P3 segment gut microbial communities from Petit-Saut dam, French Guiana - Nt197 P3 | ecosystem: Host-associated > Arthropoda: Insects > Digestive system > Gut ... | reverse complement strand
GCAACTCCTCTTCCAAGCGTTGGCGCATCTGGGCCGCCGCCTTATTGGTGAAGGTTACGGCGGTAATATGGGCGGCTCTAACTCCGCCTTGGCGCAACAGATGGGCTATGCGCGCCACCAAGGTGCGGGTCTTACCCGTGCCCGGCCCAGCGATAACGGCGGTGATCCGGCTCGCGGACTTAACAGCCTCCTGTTGCTCCTCGTTCAGCCCCGGTGTCTTTGCCACTTCGGGCTGTTTTTTATTTCCGCCGCTATCGGTGTCTTGGGTTGCAACAGCTTTTTTGGCCGCTTTTTTTGTCTTTTGCTCTTCTACCAAAAAGCCACCGAACAGATGGGTCTGCCCTAAAATGCGCTGTCGCTCGATTTCGTCTATCAGTAGGACCTTGCCGTAAACTCCGTCATAGCCAGGTTCCAATCTAACTTCCCGCGAACGCAGCCGCCGTATGCCCTCCGACACCAATGGTCCGGCAAAGGCTTCTATCTCGGCCAGCGGGGCTTCCCGCAGAACAAACATTTCCGTCCCCAAATTATACAGGAGATCACCGTATATCTTCCTCCCCTTTTGGCTGATGGCGGAAAAACCGGCGGAGGCGGCTATCACCTCAACTAACGGGGCTAAACTCTCAAAATTTTTTGCTGCCGATGGTCTGAACCCCTCGGGACGATCGGCCAGTTCTTCCACCCGGCTGAGCACACCCACCGTAATACGCCCGCCGCATACCGGACAAAGTCCGGCAGCAGCCTTTGTATCGGCGGGCTTAAGGCATACCCCACAGTCGCGGGGTCCGTCGTAGTGATATTTTCCTTCTTCCGGAAAAAATTCCAAGGTACCGTAAAACTCATTGCTTTGGCGTTTGCTAAGGGCCCGCGCTATTTTGGGGTAAGAAAGCTCCGTGTTGAAAATATTGGCCTCTCGCGCCAGCTTGGCGGGAGAATGAGCGTCTGAATTAGAAACCAGCGTAAAATCATCCAAGGCGGAAAGCCGCCAGTTCATGGGAGGGTCGGAGGAAAGACCCGTTTCCAAAGCCTGGATATGCCCGCTTAAATCTCCGAAACATTCCCTAATATCGTCGAAACCGGAATAAGCGCCAAAAAGGGAGAAATGGGGCGTCCAGATATGGGCAGGTATAAAAATAGCCTGCTCACAGGCTTCAAGCGTTATCTCCAACAAATCATGACTAGAAAGCCCCAATATGGGACGACCGTCGGAATGCAGGTTTCCAATTATTTCCAGGCGGCGGGCGAGCGTTTCCGCCGCTTCCAAACCGGGCAGCAATATCACATTATGTACCTTGCGCACCTTGCCGCCCTGCTTGTAGATGGATGATATCTCTCCAGAGATAATAAAACGCGGTTGAGGCGCGTCGGCCGGGAGCGGTTCTGGGGGGCGGAATTCCTTAGCTAGAGTATATAGCCCCTCTTCCGAGGGCAGCAATTTCTCCTTTAATTCCTGCCGCCAGCCGGGGTGGGTAAAATCCCCCGTACCCAGGAGATGCAGGCCCTTGCGAGCCGCCGCGAGGTTCAATATTTCCGGTGAACAATCCCGGCTGGTAGCGCGGGAATGCTTAGAGTGTATATGAAAATCGGCTATGAACATGGCACTAACCCCGTTTTCATGATATCGCACTATAATTCTATCATGAAAGCAGGGTTTCGAAAAGTATAAATTGATTGTACCGCAAAACTTTTGCCTAGTTTTGCAGGTGGAAGCGGGAGATCAACTTCTCAAGTATTTGGGATTGCCCGTTCAATTCCTGGGAGGCCGCAGCGCTTTCCTCGGCAGTGGCGCTGGTTTGCTGCGTAACTTGAGCCACCTTGTCAATACTTTCGTTGATTTGCCCAATACCCGTGGTCTGATCTTCGGAGGACTCCGCTATCTCTCTCACTATTTTATTGCTCTCGTTGATACCGGATACAATATCCACAAAGCTGGCGGCGGTTTCATGGGCAATACGTGCTCCCAATTCCGCTTTTTCTATGGAATTGGCGATCAGCATACCGGTATCTTTGGCTGCTTCCGCGCTCTTGGCGGCGAGATTGCGCACTTCCTCTGCCACCACCGCAAAACCCTTGCCGTGCTGGCCTGCCCGGGCCGCTTCCACGGCGGCATTTAAGGCCAGGATATTGGTTTGGAAGGCAATATCATCTATAACTTTTATAACTTTACCTATAGCTTGGCTGGCCTGATTGATCTCATTTACAGCTGACATCATTTCGTCCATCTGCCGGCTACCCTTTTCCGCGTTGCTCATTATCTCATCGGCCATAGCGGCGGAGCGGCCTGCTAAATTAGCGTTAGCTTGTGTCTTTTTCGCTATTCGGGAAACAGCCGTAGAAACACGCTCAACGGTAGAAGCCTGCTCGGTGGAGCCATCCGCCAGCACCTGCGCGCCATTGGATATTTGATTGGCGTCTGAGGCTACCTGCGCCGTGGCAGATTGTATTTCTTGGAACATATCGTTTAAGCTGAGTACCATTTTATGCAGGGCAATATTCATCACATCTTTTTCGCTGCGCGGCCTTATATCTACCGTAAGATCGCCCTCTGCCAAGGCTTCGGCAATGGCAGCCTGATTTTTCGTATTCTCCGCCAGTTTTTGAAAGGATCTGGCCAACATACCTATTTGATCATCTATATTATATCGAATATGCGTGTTCAAATCGCCTACAGTTATCGCTTCCGCTGCTGATGTTATTTCGCGCAGAGGTTTTATTACGTTGCCGGTGATAGTAAATGCCAAGATGGCACAAGCTAAGAGGGCAACAGCCATAACTGCAACTATAATTAACATCAAGCGCGTTCCCGCACTCGCAATTTCCGCGCTTTTTTCATGGGTCAATTCCGTATAATGTTCTTCCATTTTGGATAATAGTTCTATGACTTCCTGTGTTTTTGGGAGAATCAAATCTACTATTTCGTGCCGGACCATATCGGCTTCTCCGGCGTTATTATAATCCACAACGCTTCGTGCCTCATCATGAATAAATGCGTGCGGTCCTTTTATTTGCCCCAATAAATCGTTGATGACAGGGTCACTAATATTTTTAGCCTCATCGCTGCTACTCCATTTACCCAATGCGCAAGTAGTTGGATCGAGAGACCCATTGAATTCATTGCCAGTCAGCGCAGTTTCGACCAAAGCTTGCCGCCAGGAAAAATGTGCGTTTAAAACAGATGTAACACCGGCGGACTCCTGTTCAAGAACGAATAAATCATTAGACAAATTTGTTAAACTTTTAGTAGATATCAATCCGACCACGCCAAGAATCATTCCAATAAAAGCCATGAGAATAAAACCCGCGAGGATTTTCGTACTAATTTTCATATTGGCAACATCCTTCCATAAATTATATTTTCCATATGCAAGCTCAATTTTATTTAGATGTACATAATTTATTTCGGATTTTAGCATATTTTGTTTAGTTGATTCCATGTAATTGAATAATAAATATACTGTCGGGTGAGCCAAAGAAAAACACAATCAATTGGATACTTTACATAAATTTTGCACAAATTACCTTTTAGGCTTTACTTTTAAACAATATAATTCTTACTTAATGGATACAAATGAATGTATTCAAATAATAAAAAGGGGTATTGAAAAATGCAGAAAAACACAAAAAACAAGGTTATATCCATGCTTATGGTCACTCTTATGATCGCTTCCCTCCTTACGGTAATCATGCCGGTAGCAGCCCAAGCGGAACAAGCGGATGGTATCGTCATCACCAATCCCTATGAAAACGTGCTATGGGCAGAGTTTGGCCAGTATAAAGCGGATTTTCACGCGCATTCCCTTAACTCTGACGGCGCCGATAAAACATCTGCTATGGTCGAAGACCATTACGCGAAGGATTACGATATCTTATCGATGACCGATCACAGCTATACAACAAGAGCTTGGTTTTTAGCTGACAAAGACCCCCTTTCCGCAAAAAGAGAAGTAGAGATAAATGCGGGTGTAGGACGCGGCGGCAGAGGCATGATCGACATATTCGATACAAATGAACAATCTGCTACAGACCACATCAACTCCTTCTTCGCCAATTATAATGACAATTGGGAAGACAACGGCATGGCCAGCACCATAGAAGCGGTCGAAAAGCTGGGTGGTCTCACCCACATAAACCATCCGGGCAGATATACCGGGGGCGCAAACGGCAATACCGAAGCGTCCAGTAATCCGGCAACCGTTAAAAAGTATGTAGATATTTACATGACGTATCCTTCTTGCATCGGCATAGAGATCATAAACAAGATCGATAATGAATCAAGATGCGACAGGATACTTTGGGATAACATACTTAAGCAGACTATGCCGGAAGGCCGTGTGGTCTGGGGTTTTTCTAATGATGACTCGCACAGTCTAAACGCCACCGGATACTCCTGGAATGTAATGCTCATGCCTGTTCTTTCTCAATATGAGACCAGAGTAGCTATGGAAAGCGGCGCGTTTTACGCAGTAAGCCGTGTCTCGCGACCGGATGGCATCAACGCCACCCTGCCCGGCGGCGGCGAAATGCCCGGAAGCGGCGATACCAGAACTCTGTATTTGCTGGAACAAAAAACGCCCAGCATATCTAACATCGTGGTAGATGAAGAGAACGCTACCATCACAATAAGTGGCGCGGATTATGACGTTATCGAGTGGATCGCCGACGGCGCCGTCATCGCTACCGGCAACACTATCAGCATCAGCGAGTACAGGAGGCAGATAAGCAGCTATGTCCGTGCTCAACTGAAGAGCAACACCGGCATAGCCTTTACTCAGCCTTTCGGCGTAGAACTTCCGCCCTTCGCCGCCGAAACCCTAACTTTACAGCCCGGCGCCGACGCCAGTGCCATGAACTTCACCTGGTACAGCGACAGAGAAGATAACGCGGCCTCCACTCTGCAGATAGCCAAGAAATCCGCCCTGACCGGGGATGAATTTCCTACCGGCGCCCTGACCGTGGAAGGAACAGCGGGCGATGCTTCCGCCGGTAAGAGCTGGCATAAAGTATCCGTCAGCAATCTTACGCCGGATACCGCCTATATCTACCGTGTCTCTAATAACAAAGACATTTATAGCGAAATCTATGAATTTACCACCGGCGCGACTGGGGATTTCCAATTTATCGCCGTGGGCGACCCGCAATTGACCACCGGTAATCAGGATAGCGACAGCGTCTGGCCCAATCCGGTTTGGACCACCCGCGCCGGCTGGCTCGATACCATGAACAAGATCAGCCAGTTCGCCCCTCAGGCCGCCTTCATGGCCGGTACCGGCGACCAGGTGGATACCGCCACCAACGAAACTCAATACACCAACTACTTCGCGCCCGCGCAACTGCGCAGTCTGCCGGTAGCGCCCGCCGTGGGCAATCACGAGGGTACCGCGCCCAACTTCGGCTGGCACTATAACGTCCCCAACGAGACCGCTTACGGCAGCCAAACGGACGCTTACGGCAACTACTGGTACAGCTACAACAACGCCCTTTTCGTGGTGCTCAATACCGCGCCCTATCCGGCTAACGCCGCCGCCGCCGCTCCCTATATCGAGATCATGGATTCTACGCTGGCAGCGGCTACCTCCTCCACCACGGATTACGATTGGCTGTTCGTACAGCATCACAAATCCACCGCCTCCCCGGCTTCCCATCAAACCGACGCCGATGTTCTGGTTTGGGCGCCCCTGTTCAATGCCTTGATGGATAAGTACAGCGTGGATTTCGTGCTGGCCGGACACGATCATGTCTACTCCCGCAGCTGGGCCATAAAAAGCGGCCAAAAGGTGAATGCCGATTACTCCGCAAACGAGATCACCGACCCGGCGGGTACTATTTACTTCACCTTCACCACCGCCAGCGGTCTTAAGTATTACGATTTCCTACAGACCGCGCCCGCCGCGCCCGCTTGGGTGAACGATATCAGCGGCATGTATACCGAAAGGCTTTCCGGCGCCAACAACATCACCGGTAAACCCTGGTATACCAATGTGGGCATTCAAATCAAAGTTCCCCAGTTCACCACCGTGGATGTAACGGATAACAGCGTAACTTTCAAAACCTACCGCACCGACACCATGGCGGCCATCGACGAGTATACCGTACGCAAGAGCGGCGGCGTCAGTGAAGAGATCATGGCGGCTTACGACAAGGCGCACGCCGATTTCTCCGCCTACTACAACACTTCTAACTGGACCTTCCTAAGGGAGCTGTTCGCCGGTTACACGGAAGAATCCGTCACCCAAGCCGGTTGGATCATGGGTTCGGCGGGCCAGGCCCATGCCGATCTCTTGGCGGCTCATGGCAAACTGGCGGCAGGCCGCTTCGATGCCGGCGACAGCGAGGAAGCCATCGTTGAAGGTACGCGTCTGCTCAATAAGGGCATAGCCGATATGCTGGCGGCACTTGTGCCAGTGACGGCAGAAGGCATCACCGTCAACTTCCCCGGCTTAAAGGATGTTACCGTGCAGTATTACACCAACATCTCTCAGTGGGTAACGGTAGGTAAGTTTGACGATACCTGCAACTTTTCCATACCGGAAAGCCACAAGGCTACCTGGGGCGTAACTACTGTGCGGATAGTCAAAGACGGTATGTACCACACCTTCACCCTGGACGCGGCGGATCAAGCTCTCGTGCTGGACGCGCCTCTATCCGCCATCACGGTGACCGGCATAGCAGCCGACTGCAACCTGGCCATAGTGCAAAACGACTGGGTATACCGCTACGCCCCCGCCACGGTTGGCGGGGAAAACGAGTTTCTGGTATTCGGCAACGGCAAGGCCTATGAAATAAGGCTGCAGAAACCCGGCGCTTCCATTATCAGTATAAAGGGAATAGCAGCCGGGCAGACGGTGGATTTAAGCGAACATTTCTAAACGGCTGATATACATGTTGCATAATAGCCTCGCAGCCTAGTCGCGGGGCTATTATGCAACGTAAAATGGCGGGCAAAATGTCCTGCCGTCGGCATTATCAAATTAGCATTAATCGCAAGGTTTGGGTGTTGAGGTGGATTACGTTAAGATATAGGCGGGCTGCGCAGCCCGCCTATATTAGCCCGGCGGGTATGATCAGGTTATCCCGGTCGAAGGCGCTCAACTGCTCGGCCAGGCAGATGACCGCGCCGGTTCCCCGCTGTAAGGGTGATTTGTCGATGGAGCAAAAAGCGCGGGTCAGCCTCTTTTCCGGGGTTGTCGTTTTTTTGATTTCGATCGGATACAGCTTTCCGTCGTTTTCCATCAGTAAGTCGATTTCCTTGTCGTCGCGATCCCGATAGTAATACAGATAAGGCTCTAAAGCGCTGTTCCGATAGCTTTTTATGATTTCCGCCACAACATAGTTTTCCAGTAGCGCGCCGTTCATCGCTCCGGCGAGGGCGGTTTCCGGGCTGCTCCATCTCGAGAGATAGCAGACCAAACCGGTATCATAGAAATACAGTTTGGGCGTTTTAACGGTGCGCTTAAGCACATTGTTGGAATATGGATGCAGGTAAAATATAATGCCCAGTGTTTCCAGGATGTTAAGCCAGTTTTTCGCGGTGGATTGATCTATATCCGCATCATCCGCGATATTTTTTATGTTCAAAAGCCCGCCGGTGCGGGCGGCCGCGGCGGTAATGAAGTTGAAAAACTTAAGAGAATCTATGGCTGCGGAAAGATCCCTTACGTCCCTGTTCAGATAGGTTTCCAGGTAGCCGGAATAAAATACCCCCCGGTCCGTATAGCGGCCGCTAACAAATGCCGGCATACCGCCTTTCCAGATACGCTCATAGATTTGCGCCGTGGTAAGAGGCGCGATCAGCGCTTGTTGCGTCGCGAGCGTTTCGATATCGAGCGTAAAGGGAAGCGCCGCAAGCCCATTGATCTCCCGTTGCGCAAGAGGCGACATGTTGAGCAGCGCTACACGGCCGGCTAAAGACTCCTGCACACCGCGCATCAATTTAAAAGCTTGCGAGCCGGTCATCCAAAAATCGCCCGGTTGGTGGGTTTTGTCGATGTGCATTTTTATATGGGTAAACAATTCCGGCGCATATTGAACCTCGTCGATCAGTACCGGAGGCTTGTGCAGCTGTAAGAACATGGCCGGGTCGCTTTTGGCCAGCTGCCGTTCCGCGGGGGCGTCCAGCGTAACATAAGCCCGCTCCCGTTTTTCTTCTTCCGCCAGCCTGTGCAGCATGGTCGTTTTCCCCGTTTGACGGGGACCGGTCAACAAAAGCGCGGGGTATTCCGTGCTTAGTCTGACAACAACATCCTCCATGTGGCGCTTGATATATGTCATAGCGAAACCCCCAAAACATCGGCTAATTTTTGTGTCAATCATATTATAGCCGATGTTTTGGGGGTTTTCAAGAGATACTTTTTGTTTATTGCCATTTTTTGCAGCGTTTATGTAACTGTTTACACCCCTGCCAAAAGCGAGAACCGCTATTTCTTTACATTGCGCCGGGCTAGGGCGGCGGCGTATTTTTCCGTGACGACATTCAAGGCGCGCACGAACTGCCCGTAATCCGCCTCTCCTTCCACAAGCGCCAAGGCGCCGATGCGTTCGATTATGCCGCGATAAGCCGTATCCAGCGCCGCGCGGGCTTCTCTGACCACTACGTCGCTTTTAAGGGCCGCTTCGTCAAAACGCTCTTTCATCAGCTTATCGAAAACTTCGTTGCGGGCCTTAAGCTCTGCTACCCAGCGTTCTATGCCCACGGTCTTCGCATCCGCCGCGTATGCGCCTTGCAACTCCTGCAAAATATTATATACAGCCGAGGTCTGTTCGTTTAGGGGCTTTTTCGCGACATTTCCGTAGGTGTCGAAAAGCACTTTAAGACGCTTACCGGCCTCAACTACTTCCGGGTCGAAATGATTTAGCGCGGCGGAGTTCATGCTTTTCATGCCGCTCCAAATAGCGTCCCGCGCTTTATCCGCATCCTGTATTTCGGCGGTGAGGGCGCTTTTTATGATTTTTTTGATGCCTTCATCTTCTTTATCGTAAAGCGACAGGTAGGATTCGTAGAGCGCCTCGATTTTCAAAGCCTTTGCGCCGTGTTTAGAGACGAGATCTTTAAACTCGGTATGATACTGAAAATGTTCGTCGTTACGCAAGCGTGTCATTTCAACTTTAGATATCTTCATGTTTTAGTACCTGCTTTCTTTTTGATATATGTTATATTTGATAAATATTCTTGAAAAGTTGCAAAATGTCCTGCCGTGGGTGATAGTAAATTTTCGCAAGCTTGCGCCGCCGCATTTGAAGCTTGCGGGGAACCCCGCAAGCTTGCGCCGCCGGTTTTGAAGGTTGCGGGGAACCCCGCAAGCTTGCGCCACAGTTCACTCCCCGCCTAATTATGTCATCCTGAGCACAGCGAAGGATCTTTTTTATTGCTTTGTATTACTCCGGTTAAGATTCTTCGGGCTAAAGCCCTCAGAATGACAAATTTCGGAATTACTATGAACAGCAACTAAACGGCGCTGGCCCATCTTACTTGCAATACTTCAGGGTGGGTCACGCCCAAGGGGCTGAAAGCGCTAAAGATAGAGGATATACTTGAATCGCGCGTGTTTTAAGCTGCGCAGTAGAAGATTTACTGAATCTGGATATATTACATTTTTGTCGCGGTATGTTTTACGAACAAATTACTGAAAGTGTATTTTGGAATTTACACAAGCAGCTTAATATTGTAGCTGTACTCAAACGGTTCCAAACAAAAAATTTAAGGAGGTTAAAAATGATTGAATTCAAAAAGGAGATCGCAAAAGCAGGGGCATGTGTTTTCATGCTAAGTATGGTGTTTGCAGGCATAATAAATGCACCCATGGCAGCGCAGGCTCACGCTGCCGAAGAAAGCAAAACGCCCACGGAATCTGTTGTAGCTATGTGGGCGGAAGATACCGATTATCTCACGAGGATCCCGGAGGCGTTGCGAGGCTCTCTTACGGCGTATTTTCCCTTCGACGGCACATATGAAGATATTCTGGGCAATATCAGTGCTCAGTATTTCAATGCCGCTGAACAAAAAAATTATAGTGTGGCGGAACTTGCCGCAAGCGGTGCGGTATTTGTAAGCGGCAGGAAGGAAGACAAAGCCATAAAATTCGGCGACGGAAAATACGGTGTGCAAAATAGCAGCTCTAATGTGAATATCGGGCAATACGATTACACAGGAGACTTTACAATTTCTCTTTGGGCCAACAATATGTTTGGAGCATCGTACGGCAGCTATCCGGTATTATTCGGAAATTCCAACTGGGATCAGACCAGTGGTACGACGGCACAGGGCCTGCTTATCAGTACCTTGACCGATACAAGTGTCATCATGAACGTACAGGCACAGGGCGTGAGCCGTATCACTCCGCGGCCGCAATCGCATCTGGATGCCGGCTGGCACTTCATTGTCATGAGAGGTAACAGGGCGGCCGGTAAATTTACGCTCTTTGTGGATGGTAAAGTGCTGATCAACGGCGACGACGACGGTAATTACGCTTCTTCCGTAGAGCGGAGCCTGCAAAACTCTTCTCCCACCAGAATAGGCTCGGATGGCTACGCCAACTATGGTTATTACGGAGCGATCTCGGATTTCGCTATATTCAACAAAGCTCTAACCAATAACGAAGTAGCCGCACTTTACGCGGCTTACAGCGGCGAGGATTTTACTCTGCCGCTTACTAAAGCCTTTAGCAGAGTTATCAATGCCGACGGCACGGTCACCGTTACAGCCACTTTTTTCAATGAAGACACCGTTTCCTCCGGCAGGGCATCGGTCAGCCTGGAGCTTTTAGGCGACGCCATTATAACGGCTGGTCAACGCGAAGCAACCGTTACGGTAGCACCGGGCAGCAGCGAAACTGTCAGCTGGACACTCAAAGCTCTTTTTGGCAGTGCCCGTATCATCGTACTTAGCGAAGTAAACGGCAAAGTGGAAGAAGAAAGAATGGGCAAGGTCGCTTCGCAAAATGCCGGCTGGATCTCCGGCGATACCCATGATCACAGCAGGTATTCCGACGGTTCCGGCACAATCGCGGAAAACTTCGCCGTGGCTGCTATAGCAGGTATGGATTTTATCAATATCAGCGATCACGATAATTCTCGCGGTTGGGCGGACGCCATGATCGAAGGGCCCAAAAACGCCATTATACCCATGTGGGGCAATGAATACAGCGGCTATGGGCATGCCGTGTTTATGAATGTAAACCGCGAATTTAACTACAACAACGGTGTGCTGCCCAAAGCGGCGGTGGCCAATCTGAAAGCGGATACGAACGGACGCGGATTGGCATATGCCGCACATCCCTATGACACCACGGTGGAGGCCGACCCCTGGGGCAAAAACGATTCCTGGAACGCTGCCATAGATGGCATCGAGGTGTGGAATGGCTGGTACGCTTCCAATTATTGGGCCAATAAGCAAGCCCGCGAACGCTGGGATGTTATGAATAACGAGGGCCGTCATCTTTACGGCATAGCGGATACGGATACGCATTCTGCGGCCGGCATGGGTGCGGTCTATACCACCGTGTTTGCGGAAGAATACAGTGTTGACGGCATTGTAGACGCCTATTTGCTGGGTCATATGTACGGCTCTAACGGCCCGGTCATCGATTTCAAAGCAGGTTCCGCCATGATGGGAGACGACGTTAATGTGCCCGCGGATGGTAAAACCATTTATGTAACGCTCAGAGGATATTATATAGAAGACTTAGCCAGAGTGCTGTTGCTGAAAAACGGCGAGACAATATTTACGAAAGATCTGAACAGTAAATCGTTTGTTGAAAATGTTGCGGTATTTGTGGAACCGGGAGATTTTATCCGTATGGAAGTGGAAGGTAAGGAAACCGCCGTTAAAAAGCTGACCAATGGTTCCTACAGCACCGCGGCTTTCTTCACCGCAGCTCCCTTCGCTTTTTCCAACCCTATCTTTTTTGTGGAAGGCGAAGAAGAAATAAGCGGATCTAAAGTATCTTTCGGTGTGCTTTCGGATACGCATGTCGGCGCTTCCAATGCACCGACGTCGCTTCTGGCACGGGCCTTTACCTTCTTTAGCAACCAGGAAGCCGATGCCGTAGCCATAGTGGGCGATATTACCGAAAGCGGTACAGCATCGCAATTCAACAGTTTTAAAGCGGTACGTGAGCAGTATCTGACCCATGGTTTGCTGATGAGCTCTATGGGCAATCATGAAGGCAATAATGTGGCAAATTACGAAAACGGCACCGGTAACAAAGCCAATTATGTACAGGTGCTGAACGGCTATTACTTCATCTTTGTCAGCCCGGGTTCCGGCACTCTTAACCCCGTGACCGGCCGTACAACCACTCACGGCGGCGATACTTACGGTTTTGCCGTAAACTGGCTCAGCGAGCAACTGGCTATTGCCGAAGCCGCCAGCCCTGATAAACCCATCTTCGTCTTTTTCCATCACCCCATCCGCAATACCCATTATACTACGGGTCAATGGTACGGCAGCGGGCTTACGACCGTATTCGACGGCCATCCGCGTGTTGTGACTTTTTCCGGTCATAACCACGAGCCGCATAATATCCCGCTTTGCATCAATCAGGATAGGGATTATACCACTCTCGGCACTTCCACACTGAAGGATTTGTGGATAAACCCCGTCATCAGCGGCGTGGGCACCATGGCAGACGGTGATTACCCCGCCAATGCCAGCAATATGGCACAGGGGATGATAATCGAGGTAGAGGATAATCGGGTTACGGTGAAAAACTACGATTTCTTTGCCGATCAATGGATAGATCAAACATGGAGCTTTACTACGGCTGATGATCCCGCCAACGCGGTGCGGCCCTATACCAGCGAAATACGTCTGGAGGGAGCGGTAAAGCCGGTTTTCGGCACAACCGCTAAATTGAGCGTCACCAACATCACTAATACAGCCGCACGGGTCAGCGTTCCTCAGGCATCCGTGCCAGAAAACACAGTTCACGATATGGTTCAGGCTTACCGCATAGATTTTATCAATTTGAACACCGGTGCGGTGGCACGCAGTGCCGTTAAATCTTCCGAGTTCTATTTCCTGCCGTTGCCTGCCACGATCTCTTACAATATGACCGGTCTGACAAACGGTGTTAAATATGAAGTTCGCGCTTATGCCATCGATGCCTATGGCTTGGTCAGTGAGGATTATCTCTCTTTGAAAATGATTGCCGGACAGGGTGTGATCGAAGAATATAAAGTATTATTCGACAGTAAGGGCGGCAGCACGGTAGCCCCGCTCGTGGTGGAGCAGGGAACAGCGGTAAAAAAACCCGCCGACCCGGCAAAAGAAGGCTATATCTTCGCGGGCTGGTTTACGGAGGAAGGGCAGGAATGGGATTTCGCCACTTTGGTAACTGCCGATATAACGCTTTTCGCCCAGTGGCAGGAATACGATTTTACGCTATGGATGGATACGACGCAAAGCGAATACCTGCTCGGCGATACTGTCTATGTGAATGTGATGCTAAAGGGCAGTTTAAAATATACGCTGGTAGAAACTAAGATAGCTTATGATACTAAATTGCTTGAATATATCGGTTACGAAAATTTAAGTGGCTGGATGGGGCAGAATTATCGGGAAGAACCAAATTTTATCACAACACGCATCGTGCCTAACAGTAACATGAATGTCGGCGAATCATGCCATGATTCGGTTAGACTTATCACATTGAAATTTGCCGTAAAAGGTGATCTGTCAGAAGGGGCTACAGAGACAATACTCTCTTTTGACACGGTAAATGTCTTCACATTGCCGCCTTATGAATCAAATACCGCACCTGCAAAGGATATTTCACTTAATCTGTTCTAGCCTATAAGTGTTCATTATACTTTAGTAGGGGTGGTAACAAACACAATAGTGGAATACAAAACTCATGCTGCTCAAATGTTTGAATAAGCAGTGTTGAAAAAATACTGAGATTGTAAGTGTGCCCGAGCGGTACAGTTTAAAAAAAATTAAGGAGGTTGAGTATGATCAAGTTTACGAAGCAAATCACCAAAGCGGTGGCATACGCGTTCATGCTGGGTATAATGCTTTTCGGCATGACAGGCGTTGCTGTGGCGGATCCAATGGGGACTGTTGCTGGTACAAAGGCTAACGCTGGCCAGGGGCTGACCTTCAATGGCATAAACCAGTATATCGAGTTGGACGCGCCCTTTAACAGACCTGCTGAAACCATCGAAATCCGAGCCAAGGTTACCGGTATGGATAAGCGCCAGCTGTTTTTCGGCAATTATACGGGCAGCAGCAGCTCTTATCAGGTGGAACTTACCGCCGATAATTTACTAAGGTATTACGAAAGCGGTACGCTCCGTTCTACGCTGGATATCCGGACAACGAATAAATTCACCTTCGGCGAGTGGGTCTTGATAACTTATGTCAGAGATAAAGTTAACGGAAATGTGAGCCTCTACCTTGACGGCGAATTTGTTCAATCTTGGAATGTAGATTTCAGCGTCGATAATTATGACGGTGTGGCTTCGCATTTGATCGGAGCTGACCAGCGCAGGTCGATGATCCTGGACGGCGCTATCTCCGAGATACGCATGTGGAGCGAGGTCAGGACGCCCGAGCAGATCAAGGCTAACGCTGCGGCCGAACTGACCGGCACAGAAGCCGGGCTCAAGCATCTCTGGCTCTTAAGCGAGGATCTTATCGAAAGCGGCATACTGCCGGATAGCGTGGCGGGCGGTATCGACGGGGTGCTTAAAAACTTTAAGCCCGTTGTCATCGACCCCAATAAGGATCCCTTGCTTTTGGATATGCCCTTCGGTTTGGTCACCGTGAGCGGAAACACCGTACACGACCAATCCGCCTACGAAAACAACGGCGCCTTAAGGGGCAACGCCAAGCTCGTACAAGAGAATTTCTTCGACGGCACAGTGCTGGATGTGGACGGCAACGCATCCTATATACATATCCCCTACAATACAGACTTCATCCTAGCCGACCCCACAAAACTCGGCTTAGAGGCGGTGGTACTTTTCCGCTCCAATAACGACGGCCGCGGCCAGATGGATATCATCGGGCGGACCGACTCCAGTGAGTACAGCTTCTGCTCTATCGGCAACCAGGTTTATCTGCGCGTTTATATCGGCTCGGGCTACACCGATATCAGATTCCCCTATGAAATAAACAAGGCCTACTATTTAGCCGGTACCTATGACGGCCAACAGCTCAAATTCTATGTGAACGGCGAGTTGGTGGGCTCGGCTAACAGAACGGAACCTATTAAGCTTAACCCTGCTGTTGCCTGCTGCATCGGCGCCGACGCCCAGGGTTTGAACGACGCGCGCTATTTCTTCGACGGTTTCATCGACAGCGTGCGTATACAAAACCGTACCCTGACCGAGCAGGAAATACAGGCGACTTACGCCGAGCTTTCCCAAAGGGTCGACTTCAACGCCACCTACCGTCAACCCGGCAAAGTCTCTATGAGTATGGACGCGCCTGAAACGCTGCTTAAGCGCGGTGATACGGTAGATGTTGATGTTGTGATCTCAAATGACACGGAAAACGCGTTTCAGGGCAGCCTGAACATTACCGCGCCCTATTTCGCCATCCCCCTTTCCGGTTCCGCCCATGCGGATGTCAGCCTTCCCGCCGGAGAAAGCCTTACCCTTAATTACAGCTATATAGTTATCGAAGGCGGCCGGGAGGCTTTGAGGGCCAGCCTGCTAAAGGATGGTTCCCCGCTGGCTTCCGCCGTGGCCGGCATTTCGGTTTCCGGGCCCGGCTTCTATGCCGGCGATAATCACTCCCACACGATCCACAGCGACGGTTCGGGTACCATAGCTTCTAATGTGACCCATGCCTACGAGGTCAAGATGCTCTCCTGGCTTTTCAGCACGGATCACAATACCGTTAGCCAGAAAAACGATACCGTAGAACAGACAGCCAAGTACAACGGTAAATTCCTTAACCTCTCTTCCCCTGAATTCACCACCTCCTACGGTCATGCGCTGACGCTCTCCTTGAGCGACAGAGTAGCGGAGCTTACGGTCAACCCCAATGCTATGGTAGGCAATATGCGGGGCAACACTGCCAAATGGCAGGAAGTGGTGGATACCATCAACGGTATGGAGGGCGTGTTTTACATCGCTCACCCCTATGAAGCCGATTCTTATGACTACACCGTGGGCACCCTGAGCGGCCTGCGCCGCTTCGCGGGCACGGAAGTTTGGAACGGGCTGAACCGCACGGCGGCAGACGCCAGATCGCAGCAGCAATTTGACGCCTGGGATATGATGAATTCCCAGGGAACGGGCCATTATGCCGGCATAACCGTTTCCGACGCACACAGCTCCATCAAGGTAGGCGACCCGCGCATCAAAGCCTTCTTATCTTCCCTCGATCCGGAAAATATCATGGATGTTTTGAGAAAGGGCAACTATATCGGCACTAACGGCCCGGAACTCCGCTTCAACATTAACGGCGTGGGCATCTCCGAAACACTGAAGATCACGGGAGACATAGAGTATGTGGATTTCAATATCTATGCCTGCGACCCGGTTGCGGATTTTAACCGCCTGAATATCATACGCAATAAAATAAGCGGCGCCTATGAGCTTAATCGCGACATCGTTTACACCTATGAATTCCCCGTAAAAAAAGGAACATTGGGAGCGACGATCTCGCTGCCCGTCGTTCCCGGCGAATTCTACCGCGTGGAAATATTCAGCGATAAGTGCGTAACGGGCGACCTTAACGGCAGCGGCACCTTGCTGGGTACTGCCGGAGCCGGCACAGGCTACGCCTACACCAACAATATCTGGATCGAAAAGGCGGAGGAAAGCAACGCGACCAATCTCAGCCATGTGCAGTATACGGGGAGCGATATGGAACTTAAAACCTTGCCTACCGGTACCATGTACCTGAGCGGCTCTAAAGGCGCTGTTCTCGAACTGGATAAGCTGACCGCCGTTGTGGCGGAGGGCGCGTCTTACGAAAAATCCTACGATGCTTTAAGCCAAATACTCAGCCTTACGGTAACAGCCGAGGATGGCACCGTGGCGGTCAGCGAAATTTTCGTGCTGAATGCTACTTTGCCAGTGACGGCAGAAGGCATCACCGTCAACTTCCCCGGCTTAAAGGATGTTACCGTGCAGTATTACACCAACATCTCCCAATGGGTAACAGTAGGCAAGTTT
>Ga0082212_10005572_pt1 | contig 17129 bp, 16 predicted proteins | sample TergutNt197P3_FD_71548 | JGI IMG/M metagenome (GOLD analysis project Ga0082212, IMG submission 71548) | Neocapritermes taracua P3 segment gut microbial communities from Petit-Saut dam, French Guiana - Nt197 P3 | ecosystem: Host-associated > Arthropoda: Insects > Digestive system > Gut ... | reverse complement strand
GGAAACCCGCGGGTCGTAATTTTGGGGGGGGGGGGCGTCGCACCCCCTGCCGCCGCCGCGCTGATGATGCTGCTCGGCGGGGAGGGCGTTTTCGTCGGTTCCGGCGTCTTTAAGTCCGGCAACCCGGCAAAACGCGCGGCGGCTATCGTGAGAGCCGTTACCAACTATAAGGACGCGAAGCTCCTCGCGGAGCTGTCCGAGGATCTGGGCGAAGCTATGATCGGCATAAACGAAGATGAGATCAGCCTGCTGATGGCTGAAAGAGGTAAATGATACCGCCGCGTTTCCGCGGTTTCACTACTATCGCTTTTGCGATAAGCATAGGGACTTTTTATGAGAATTGGCGTACTGGCCCTGCAAGGCGCTTTTATCGAGCATATAAGCAGGCTTGACGAACTTGGCGCGGAGAGCTTTGAGATAAGGCAAAAACGTGATATCAGCGTATCAATGGACGGGCTTGTCCTCCCGGGCGGTGAAAGCACCGTCATGAGCAAACTGCTGACTGACCTCGGCTTGTTTGAGCCGCTTCGCGCGATGCTGCTGGAAGGGCTGCCCGTATTGGGTACGTGCGCGGGGCTTCTGCTGCTCGCAAAGCATGTAAATAACGGCGGCGCGCCCGGTTTCGCAACGATGGATATCACCGCGATGCGCAACGCGTACGGCCGCCAACTCGGCAGTTTCTTTGTCGAAGGAAGTTTTAAAGGCGTTGGCAGGATACCGATGACCTTTATTCGCGCGCCGTATATCGAGTCCGCCGACCTGAGCGCGGGCGTCGAGATACTGGCGGAGACAGGCGGGCGCATAGTCGCCGCGAAACAGGGCGCTCAGCTTGTTACGGCGTTCCATCCGGAGTTGAGCGGCGACGCGTCGGTGCACCGGTATTTTCTGGATATAGCAAAACAGCCGCAAGGCGGCTGTTGACGCGCTGTAGGGCTGAGTTGGCATCGAATCAGTGTACAGCCGCGGCGCCCCCTGAATAGTAACGTTCCATTCCGGGCCCGCGCGTTCAGCCCTCCGGGATCAGTATCGCGCAGACCAGATAAGCAACCCATCCGAACCCCGGGATTATGACCGCCAGGATGCGTATGATGACCGGGTCGATGTTCAGGTACTCTCCAAGGCCGCCGCAAACCCCGGCCAGAATCCTGTTGCTGCGCGAACGGTATAAGCGTTTTGTTTCCATTTTTTTATCCTCCGTTTCTAAAGAACGTTGCCGCAAAAAGCATACTGCAGCGCTCCTCTATTTGCCGCCATTGTATCAGACGAAGCGCGAAAAATCAAATTATAATCCCCTTAAAATCACGTGAAAAGAAGTCACTTATTTACTGTTCAGGGGACGCAACGCGCCTAAAGGCGCGTGGATGAACTCTGATGATGCGTGAATCGTCAGGCGGAGGCCGGCAGACGCGCATCCCGGGGTAGGGATAGAGCGATGGCATGGTATTTGAGCCGGCCACGCGACTTTTCATGCGAATCAGAGTACAGCCGCGGCGCCCCCTGAATAGCTACGTCACTTTATTCGCATGAACTTTCTTGCGATAAACATGACCGGCCTTACTAAAAAAGATATCATCCTGCGTTTGACTTTTACCAGTTCTTTCGATATCATGATCCCCTGCGGGCAGTGCTCTTCACATTTACCGCAGGCTGCGCATTTGGAAGCGTCGCTCTGCACGGGCGTCGTCATCCCGGTGAGCTGGACATATTGCTTCAGGCCCGAAAACAACCCGAACGCATAGCTGCCGGTGTAGCACGAAAAACACGCGGGGATGTCAACGCCCATCGGGCACGGCATACAGTACGCGCAGCCTGTGCACGGTATCCTGACCGTGCCGTTGAGCGCTTCCACCACCGCTTTATACGCTGTACGCTCGTCGTCCCCCAGCATCCCCGGCTCCGCGTCGCTTGCGACTGACGAGTTCTCAGACAGCTGCTTGAGGTCGGACATCCCGGAAAGGGCCATTGTCACCTCGCGCTGGTCAAGGAGCCACCGCAGCGCCCATTCCGCGGGGGACCTCTCCGCGTTCACGGAGCCAAACGCCCGTTTCGCTTCAGCGGTCAATCCGTCGACAAGCAACCCTCCGCGCAGCGGCTCCATCACGAATACCGGCATTCCCTTCTCATGCGCGGCCCTGACGCCATGACGCCCCGCCTGATTGTTCTCGTCGAAGTAATTGTACTGGACCATGCAGAAACCCCAAGCATATGCGTCCAATAGCCCGAGAAAATCGGCGCGCCCTCCGTGATATGAAAAGCCGACATTGACGATCTTCCCCTCCGCCTTTTTTTCGTCAAGCCACTGCTCGACGCCCAGCCGCTTCAGCCGCTCCCACGATCCGGTATTGCTGAGCATATGCATGAGATAATAATCTATTCTATCCGTTTGAAGACGTTTCAGCTGGGTGTTGAAAAGCCTGTCAAAATCCTCCGGCTTGGCGCACATAAAATGCGGAAGCTTTGTAGCGATGAATATCTCGTCGCGCCTGCCCGACGCGGCAAGCGCGGTCCCGAGCGCTTCCTCCGAGCCCGGATAGATATACCCCGTGTCAAAATAATTGACCCCGCTTTCGATCGCGGCCGCTACCAGTTCGTTCGTTTTCTCCTGATCGATCTTCACGCCTTTTCGGGGAAACCGCATGCAGCCCAACCCAAGCTGCGAAATATCGTCTCCGTTTTTCGTATTCGTCCTGTATAGCACGGCGATAGCCTCCATATGTGAGATTTCAGTAAAAGAGGTGGCGGCAATGTCACAACCGCATAAACATAATAATAACGGGCATGATCACGATCAGACGCCTGACCACGGGCACGACCAAAGTCAGGGACATACGCCTGACCACGGGCACGACCAAAGTCAGGGACATACGCCTGACCACGGGCACGACCGTGACCATTCGCATACGCAGACGAAAGCCGTACTGAACAGGCTTTCGCGCGCGATAGGCCACATGGAATCCGTAAAGCGCATGGTGGAAGACGGCAGGGATTGCTCGGAAGTCCTGATCCAGCTTGCCGCGGTACGTTCGGCAATCGGGAGCACCGCGAAGATCATCCTGAAAGACCATATCGAGCATTGCATCGTAGACGCGGTAGAATCGAACGACGTAACCGCGCTTGACGAGCTCAACAAGGCGATCGAACGATTCATGCTCTAAATATTATAACGCCGATAATAACTGACCGAACCGCTTTTGCGATTCGGTCAGTATTTCCATGTTCTTTATCAGTTGTACTTTTTGTTCTTATTCTTGCGGGCGGCCTCCGACTTCTTTCTGCGCTTGACGCTGGGACTCTGATAATACTCCTTCTTCCTCAAATCAGACAGGACGCCTGATTTGGCGCAGTTGCGCTTAAATCTTTTCAAAGCGCTATCCAGAGTCTCATTATCCTTGATATGTACTTCCGACATTATTCTTCCCTCCCTCCGAAACGCGTATATTAACGCGCTGAAAGGGCCATTCAACTGGCTTTGGCATACGGCGCGGTAACGAAAACTCTGTACGCTCTCCCGCCGCTTTCAGCATTATAATGTCGCCGCGCCCGATTGTCAATCTTTTTTTCGGCGCAAACCGGCTGCGGCTCGCGTACTGGTAACTGTTCACAGGCCGCCGGCAGGCGCCCGGCTATCCTGCGGCCTCCGGCTGCGGTTCGTCCGCGGCGTCTTCCGCGTCAGTGGCAGGAGACGCGAGGCACGGAGCGTTCACAGCCGCGACGGCCATATCCGCCTGGTCCGCGGATACCGCGTCAGTTCCGAGAAAACCCGGTATGTTCATACCTGCAAGTTTGAACATCTCGTTTAGCGGCGGTATCGAACGCATCATACCTGAAAGAAAGTTCGAAGTCGTGGGCGATCCGCCGTCTCCGCTCATGGAATCCCAAACGGTGATCTTGTCGATCTGCAGATTCTTGATAGCCTCGACCTGGATCTTTACGAGATCCTCTATCTTGTCGGCAAGCATAAGCTGTACAGCCGCGTTCGGGTCTCCGCCGGCGGCTTCGACGACTTTCCCGAAACCTGCCGCCTGCTTTTCCAAGACCTCCTGGATACCCCGGGCCTGAGCTTCCATGCGCGCGTAAATAGCGTCGGCGTCGCCCTGCGCGCGTCTGCGCGTTTGCTCCGCGTCCGCCTCGGCTTCGAGTTCCAGGCGCTCTTTCGCTATGCGCGCCTTAACGATGACGTCCGCCTGGCCGGTCGCCTCGTCGCGCTCGGCCCTGGCGCGTTCAGCCGCCTCCTGCGCCGAGTAAGACTCTTCAAGAGCGCGTGCCTCCGCAGTACGTTCCGCGGCGGTGGCGCGGCGAGTGGCTTCGGCTTCCTGCTCCCGCCTTGTGGCGTCCGACTGGGCGACGAGCACCTTAGACTCGTTTTCGCCTTCGACAGCGGCGGCGTCCGAAGCGGCAACGGCTATACGCTCGTCTCTGATAGCCCTTGACGCGCCTATCGATCCATCGCGGTTTTTCTCAGCAACGCTCTGTTTCGCGTCGTTAATCGCTTTCGCGGCGGCTTCTTTACCGAGCGCCTCGATGTAGCCGGACTCGTCCGTAATATCCGTCACGTTGACGTTGATCAGCCTCAGGCCGATTTTTTTCAGTTCTGTTTCAACGTTATGCGATACGGCTTCGAGGAACTTATCGCGGTCGGTGTTGATTTCCTCGATGTCCATCGTCGCGATGACCAGCCTCAACTGCCCGAACATTATGTCTTTGGCAAGTTCCTGTATCTCGCTCATTTTGAGCCCCAGCAAACGCTCAGCAGCATTTTGCATGACGCCCGCCTCTGTCGATATACCGACGGTAAACCGCGAGGGCACGTCAACGCGGATGTTTTGATGCGACAGCGCGTTTGTCAAATCGACGTTTATCGTCAGCGGCGTAAGATCAAGATAATGGTACGCCTGGATAACGGGCCAGATGAACGCCGCGCCGCCGTGGACGCATCTTGCGGAACGCGGGCTGCCGTCCGGATTTGTACCTACTTTACCGAATATGACCAGGACTTTGTCGGACGGGCACTTCCGGTAGCGCGAGAGTATCACCAGCATCAAGGTGAACACGAACACCACTGCCACGATAATCAGTATCAACACGATATCATTCATTTCAGTTCCTCCGTTTCAATATTTGTTAACTTATGCGTAACTACTCTATATCAGAAACCGGCATGACCACCAGGCAGTCCTTTCCGGCCGTGTCCACTATTTCCACTTTTGTATGCGGTTTGAGCGGTTCGGGACTGTCGGTCACCGCGTCTATTTCGACGAATCGTTCCTGTAAAACCATCGTCACCTTGCCGATATTCGAACGTAACGGCGGGATAGTAATATATACGTCGGCTGTTTGCAGCACTGCGTTTCTCAGGTTTATATTTCCGCTGGACTGCATCCTGAGCGCAAACCCTATTGCCATAGAAGCTACAAGCATAGCGGCGACTCCCGCGAGCAGCGCTATCATGATCGACCAAAGCGGCCTGACCCCTGCCGTCAGCGCGGCAAGGCCGGCCCATCCGCCCAGCGCAAAAAACGCCACGATACCCCGGACGGTGAGTATTTTCATCCCGCTTCCGCCGTGCTGGTGCCCCATTTCGTGCGCGACAGCTTCCGCGGTGTTTACGTCTTCAATTCCTGTGCCGCCGACGTCGACTCCGGAAGAAACGTCAGCGTCAGCGCTCATGTCGAGACTTAATGACGCGTCCATATCAACGTCCATGTCGAAATCCACAGACGCCTCCACGTCGAAGTCCACTGACGCATCCATGTCGAAGTCCACAGACGCGTCCATGTCGAAATCTGCGTCGGCGCCCGCGTCAATATCCACGCTGTCGCCGTCAAGATCACTGTCGGAATCAGAACCAAATCCGACGCCGATGATCATCAAAATTAATTGAAGGACCATCACTATGGACATCGGAATCGCGGCGCACGCCATGATCTGCCCGACAATGCCCAGACCCTGCCACCATATATGAAACCATTCCACTTGATCCACCTCGCTTTACCAGCTAAAACGCGCCGCTGCCGCTCTCCCGGCTGATATTCCGTCCGGCCGATATTCAGTCCGGCTGCCCATTGCGCCGTTCAAGCGCATCGCTGAGTATCCAACCTGTCAGTTTTTTGTATTCTTCCTGAAATACCATGGCCTGTATGAGGGTTTCTCCTCGGGTTCGGCCTTGGTTGCAGTCTCGTCCGCCTTTGCCTTCGCCTTTGCTTTCTCTTCCCTGTCATAGCTGTCGTACTCGGATATTATTCTCTCCGTCGCGCCCATATCCCATTCCCGCAGCGCCTGGCTCACTGTCTTCCTTGCTTCGGCGACCGGTTCAGGTTCCGCTTCCACTATGATCTCCGGTTCCGGTTCAACGACTTCCGCGGCCGCTTCCGCCGCGATATTTTCCGGATGGTCCAAATCATCCAGGATCTGTTCCATCATGGCCTCGGTCCTGCGTTTCACGTCCGTGCACACGCAAGCGTAAATCATCAGCGCCAGCGCCTTGCGTATCCTGACCCGCGAGTCGGCCGTCGGCCCTCGGTAGTCTTTTATGACCCTTTCGACCACGGCTTCGACTCCGCTGCGCGAGAGGTCGTCCTCCTGCCCGGTTTTCTGGAGCGCTTCGCAAAGATAGTTGAACATTTCGGATTCTTTTATTATCCCGCTGCCGGCAGCATCCGCGGTCCCGTTCACATATGTCATCAACAGCGCGATATGTTCAAGTTTTATACATTCCTTAAGCGCGTTGATGATAAGAATTCTCGCAATATGCACTTCTTCGTATTTTTTCCCTTTAGGGTGCGAGACCCATCCGCGCTTGACCCAGTTCTGGATCGTCGAGGCTTCGAGTCCTGTGACCGCGCATACCTGAGACAAGCTCAGCCCTCCGGTCGCGTCCAGAAGCATGCTGATTTTAGAGAACCCTTTTTCCCCCGGTTCCACATAAGTCGTAACAGTTCCCGGAAGCAGTTTATCCTTTTTTTCGGCCATGATAACCTCCATCTAAACTCGGGGCTGCGAGATGTTGTGTTTTGCTTCGCTTCATCAGTCCGCAAGTTACCAAAACAGTTTTGGAACAAAATGGAACGCATGGGTTGTGAGTCCTACAGGAAAATTGTAACACAGGTTCACGCGAACGTCAACAAAAATCGTATTATTCAATGCGGTAGTAAATGCGGTCTGCGGACCGCATACATAAACGGACGGGAATCGAGCCCTGATCAGTTCGATTCCCGTCTGCTGGATATATGCGTGTATTGCCTACTTTATCTCCACAACGGCGCCCGCTCCGGCGAGTTTGTCTTTGATCTCGTTCGCCTCGTCTTTGCTGATGCCTTCCTTGATCTTTGCCGGGACGCCTTCGACGAGCGCTTTCGCCTCGGCAAGGCCGAGACTGGTGATAGCGCGGACTTCTTTGATGACTTTGACTTTTTCCGCGCCAAAACTCGTCATGATAACGTCGAACTCAGTCTGTTCCTCGACGGCGTCGACCTGCGCCGCTCCGCCCGCGGCAGGAGCCGCCATCGCGGCTGCGGAAACGCCGAATTCCTCTTCGAGCGCGTGTACCAGCTCTGAGAGTTCGATCACTGTCAATGCCTTGATTTCATCCATCAACGCAGTAAGCTTTTCACTGGCCATAGTTACATAATACCTCCATTTATATTTAGTAGTTCGGGATCAGATCCACTATTCTTCTTTGGCTTCAGGGGCGTCGGCCGGTTCCGCCGGCGCCGCGTCTTCGCTCGCGGCAGCCGCTTTGGTTTTTGACGCGGTTTTCTTCGCCGCAGGTTTCGCAGCCGGTTTCGCGGCGGTTTTGTCAGGTGATTGCTCTTCGCCGATATCGGCCGAATTATCTTTGATTTCCGTATCCACGGTTTTTGCCTTTGACCTTGTTGCGGTCTTCTTCGGCGCAGGTTCTTCCGTCGTTTCCTCTGTCTTTGGTTTAGCCTTGGACGTCGTCTTTTTTGCCGCCGGTTTTTCCGCAGGGGGCTTATCTGCGGACTCCGCCGACTCTTCCGCCGCAGTTTCGGCAGAAGTTTCGGCAGAAGTTTCGACCGGTGTTTCGACAGCCGCCTCCGCAGTCTCCGCTGAGTCTTCCGCCGCAGTTTCAACCGTGGGTTCCGCGGGGACTTCCGTCTCCTCAGGAGTTTCGTCCGACGCTTCCGCAGTCGCTTCTGCAGGAACTTCCGCAGTCGCTTCCGCAGGAACTTCCGCAACCTCCGCTTCCGGTTCCGCAACTGCTGCCGTTTGGGTTTCTTCTTCAGTAACCGGTTCTGCCACCTCCGCCTCGGGTTCCGGAGCGGCTTCCATCTCCGCCGGAATTTCCGTTTCGACAGGCGCTTCCGCCTCTGCTTCCGCAGGAGCTTCTGCCACGCCGTCCAACTGCGCGTCTACAGGCGCTCCGCCGTTTTTGGCTATTTCATTGAGTACAAACGCCAGGCTCGCTATAGGCGCAAGCATAGTTCCGAGCAGTCTTGCCTGCAGTATCGGCAGCGGAGGAATGCTCGCAAGCGCGTTTACTTCGCCTATGGACAGGATCTTTCCGTCCATGAACCCGCCTTTGATCTCAAAGTAATCGTTAAGCTTATCCGCATACTCTTTGATTATCCTTGCCGGCGCTACAGGATCGTCTTTGTGCACGGCAAGCGACGTCGTACCATTTAGTATCGGATCAAGCTCCTCGAAACCGACATTCTTTATGGCAAATCTCATCAAAGTGTTCTTGACGACTCTATAGTCGACGTTGGCTTCCCGCATTTTGACGCGCATCTCGGTATCCTCGTTGACCGTGATACCGGAGTAGTTGACGAAGACGCCGGCCTGATATTTCAGTTTTTCGGTCAGTTCTTCGACGATTTGCTTCTTTGCGTTGAGTGTTCTTTCATTTGGCATTAATTTTTCACCTCCATATTATCTGTATCAGCGTCCAAAAAAAGCCCCCGTCACAAGACAGGGGTAATAGCAAGCATAATACAAGCTGCCCTCGGTAGGATTTACGGCGGACTCGATATCCCGCCACCTACTGTCTTTGGAACGCGAAGAGATACTATCAGACGCCGGAGGCTTTGTCAACACTTTTTCGCGAGCTACAATTCAGTGTCTGCCCATCAAGGGCTGCGCGGTATGGTTTTTTTGTTGAGGGAATACCGGTGAAAAGGCCGGTAGCTGACCAGCGAACCAAAGGTTCGCGAACAACAAAAACCATGCCTCGCAGCTCTGCAAACGATCTGGCCTCTGAACAGTAACTTCGCGATTCCGCGGCAGTCATTGACAGTATCCGGTCTTCGTGCTACTGTGATAGTCATATCAACAGAAGGAATGGTCGCGACACCGCATTTTGTAACCTATGAAGCAAGATACAATGTTTTTGAGATCGTTGAAATCGGAACAAAGCCGCTGAACGAGTTGTCCACATACAGCGAGTTGGTTCCACCGATACGTATCGATCAGGCGCCCTTTGCTACGGTGGCGCTGAACGCGTCGATCTGGAGCGAGGATGATTGGGCCGCCCCATCTACACCGGGCTACCCGTACTTAGTTCTTCGCGGTATACCGGAAAGCCTGCAAGTTCCGTCGCCTCGCTCCTGACAAAAATCGAGTCAACATCAGGGCGTAAGGAGCCATCCTCGCGCCCTGATTTCTAGTTGAAGGTCATTATGACCTTCAACTAGAAATGTCCCTGCTCCCCCTGCGCCATTTGGAATCCCCTGTCTGCCCTCGGTAATATTGATCCTTCAATGCATAACCATTCATTCTCATCTGTATTGCCCGGCTGACGGCAGACCGCGATACGCAGTCTCGCCGTCTCTTAACCTAAACTGCGCAATGAGCCTTTGCAACGCATCCGATTGTCCGCTCATCTCCTCGGAAGCGGCGGCGCTTTCCTCCGCTGTCGCGCTGTTTTGCTGCACGACCTGCGCCACCTGGTCGATACCGGTATTGATCTGCTCTATGCCCAGTGACTGCTGCTGCGACGCACTGGCTATTTCGGCGACAAGCTGCCTGGATTCGTTTATACCGACTACGATTTCTTTGAGGCTATCGGCGGTTTCACCTGCTATGCGGGTACCCAGCTCCGCTTTTTCTATCGAACTCTGGATCATAACGCCGGTATCTTTAGCGGCTTCCGCGCTCTTGGACGCAAGATTACGGACCTCCTCCGCCACAACGGCGAAGCCCTTGCCGTGCTGTCCCGCCCTGGCAGCTTCTACAGCCGCGTTAAGAGCAAGGATATTTGTCTGGAACGCTATGTCGTCTATAGTCTTTATAATTTTACTGATATTCTTGCTTGCATCATTGATTTCGCTGACTGCCGTTATCATCTCGTCCATCTGGTGGCTTCCTTTTTCAGCATCCGACTTAATTGTTTCAGATAGCTTTGCGGTCTTTTCTGCCGTCGCAGCGTTTACTTTTGTCTTTTCAGCTATCTCGGAGATAGAACTTGACAATTCCTGAATAGACGCAGCCTGCTCTGTAGAACCCTGCGCCAAAGTCTGCGCGCCGTCGGCGATCTGTTTCGAACCTGCGGATACCTGGTTTGAGGATGCGTTGATTTCTCCGAACAGACTGTTGAGGTTATCGATCATATGTACGAGCGCCTTCCCCATTACATCGGCGTCGGAAAGAAGATCAGCCTCGACAGTCAGGTCGCCCCCCGCTACGGCCTCCAGTTGTTCCGAAATACTTGTTATATGCTCCACAAACATAGCCGTATTGGATACAGTCTGCCCGATCTCATCCCTGGATCGCGCGAGACTGGTAATTATTTCAACATCATGCCGGCTCAGGGAGATATCGCCGGTGGAACCTGCTTTCTTCATAAAATCAGAAAGTACGGTAAGCGGCCTGACGATACCCTTTGGTATGATTACGGCAAATCCGACACTGACGAGAATGACCACCGCAGCCAGTACGATAAGGATAATTGTCAACCGGCCGGCAAACGCGCTGGTATTGCTTGTCGTTTCGTCAGCCATTGCCAGAAGATCATTCACCGAGCCAAAGAGGCTGTTAGATATAGGAGCGGCGCTTACTGATATTGCTATAACATCCTCACGGCGCCCCTCGAGATTCGCCTGCGTCACAGGCTTGACCACCTCGTTGTACCATTGCGTCGTCATGTCGTCAATATTGTTTGCCAGATTTATCCTTTCATTCTTATCAGTTTCTGAAAAGATTCTGTCCGCTTTGACCAGCTCAATGTATTTGAGAAGGTTATTGTCTATATCTGTTATGACTTGTGTGATCACATTCATCTGCGCATTGATATTGCTCTCCGCGTCTTCAAGCCCCGCAAAAACACCCATATGCGAAAGCGCCCGCCTTGCCATCCAGAATTGCCCGTCGATTTTTTGGAGTATCGAGGTCCTTTCAACATTGTACTCCAGCAACTGGTTGTACTCACTGTCTATCGTAGTTGTCGTGTATATCGCAACTATTGAAAAAATCAGCGTCAGGATGATCACAGCTCCAAATCCTACAAGCAGTTTTTGGGAAACTTTCAAATTTTTCATTTTTTCTACCTCATTGGTTTATATTTTTCTGATTTCCATAAAGTACTATACATCATTTTCCGGAAATACTCAATGCGCTTAATATATTTATCCCAAACTTGCCAAACATGGATTAGTGTAGTAGAATGAACCATGTGCCGACCTAAGCGGACTAAACGAGGAAGGAGCCGGCGAAAATGCTGCAATGGGACGAACTTGAAAATGAGTGCGGAAACTGTACTAAATGCCCGCTGTGCGAAACGCGGACGAACGTTGTGTTCGGCGTCGGCGTCCGCTCCGCAGAAGTGCTTTTCGTCGGCGAGGGCCCCGGAGAAAGCGAAGACCTGAAGGGCGAGCCTTTCGTGGGACGCGCCGGTGCGCTGCTGGACGATATGCTGCGGATCATCGGGCTTGACCGGGCAAAGAATATTTACATAGCAAACATTGTAAAATGCCGCCCTCCGAAAAACCGCGACCCGTCGAACGAAGAGAAAGCCGCGTGCGTCGGCTGGCTCCGTAATCAGTATTTTCTTATAAGACCGAAAATCGTCGTTTGCCTCGGGCGTATAGCCGCCGCGGAACTCATCGGCGGTGATTTCAAGATAACGCGGGATCACGGTAAGTGGTATGATAAAGACGGAGTAAAATTCATGGCTCTTTTTCATCCCGCAGCCCTGCTGCGCGACCCGAACCGAAGGCCGGAAACGTTCGTCGACCTGAAAAGCCTCGAAAGCGCTATTAAAGCGTCCTGCGAGCGGACTTACAGCCGGGTAACCGCTGATCACTTCCAGGAGCCTGTGTAATCATTCGACGATAATGGAAATTTTACACAAATTTTTCAAAAAACATTGATTTTCCTTGATAATTTAACACTTTTGAAATATTTACAAGTAGATTTTTTAATAACTGACTGTTATCATAATCATGCAGGGTCGCTAAGTTATCTTTTTTCATTTTATTATCCTCATAATCTGTTGGGTAAACGGGAGTCGCGGACTCCCGTTTATCTTTATTTATTACTTTGCGCGAAGCTTGCAAAACGTGTATAATGGCGTTTATATAACGTTAGCTTTCGCCCGGTTACGCGGGCGCTGAAAACCACTATCTCCCGGAGGAAAAGATTATGCGAAAAAACACCGGCGCGCCGGATCCCGCAACTGATTTCGAAATCAGGTTTATTAATGCCAGACGCGCGGCGATCGAGCTTGAGTTCATGCATCTGAACACGCCCCAGCGCGAAGCTGTAAAAACGACGGAAGGCCCGCTTCTGCTGCTCGCCGGCGCAGGCAGCGGCAAGACGACCGTGCTCATAAACCGGATAGCGAATCTGCTCAAATACGGGACAGGCTCAGACAGCGAATACGTGCCGGATTACGCGACCCCTGACGACCTTGCTTTTCTTGAAGCATACGTCGAAAAACAGCATGATAGCGGCTCAGCCGAACTACCCGGCGCGTCCTCCTCTGACGCAGACGTCGTCGACGACCGCTCAAGGGCGGCCGCGCTGTGCGCTGTCGACGCAGTAGAGCCCTGGCGTATAATCGCGATCACGTTTACGAACAAGGCCGCGGGCGAGATGAAAACCCGCCTTGAAAAAATGCTCGGACACGCTTCTGAGGATATTTGGGCGATGACATTCCATTCCGCGTGCGCGCGGATACTCAGGCGCGATATCGACAGGCTCGGTTATGAAAGTTCGTTCACCATATACGACACGACAGATACCTCGTCCCTGATGAAACGGATCATGAAAGACCTTGATATCGAAGAACGCAACTTTCCGTACAGGGCGACTCTCGGCGCGATCAGCCGCGCCAAGGACTCGATGATCTCCGCCGGCGACTACCTTTCCGCGGCGCAATCGTCCGGCGACGTCCGCAAAACCGTGATAGGCCGCGCGTTCCTCGAATATGAAACGCGAATGAAAGCGTCCAACTCCCTGGACTTTGACGACCTGCTCCTTCTCGCCGTCCGCCTGTTCAAAGAGCACCCGGACGTGCTGCAGCGTTATCAAAAAAGGTTTATGCATGTACTGGTCGACGAATACCAGGACACGAACAAACTACAGTACCTTTTCGCGTCGGCGCTTGCCGGCGGATACGGGAACATATGCGTCGTCGGCGACGACGATCAGAGCATATACAAGTTCCGGGGCGCGACTATTGAGAACATATTAAGCTTTGAAAAGCATTTTAATGACGCGCGGGTCATTCGCCTGGAACAAAATTACCGCTCAACGGGCTTTATCCTTGACGCCGCGAACGACGTTATCCATAACAACAAAGGCAGGAAGGGAAAAAAGCTTTGGACTGAGAACATACCCGGAGCAAAGCCTGAACTGCACATAATCGCAGACGAGCGCGAAGAGGCGCAGTTCGTCGCTGACAAAATCATCTCGAGCGCGTCGGAAGGCCGTAAATGGCAGGATCACACAGTCCTCTACCGCATGAACGCTCAATCCAACCAGCTTGAAACGGCTTTCAAGCGTAACGGCATCCCCTACCGGATATTCGGCGGCACAGGGTTCTACGACCGCGCGGAGATAAAAGATATGCTCGCGTATCTGTGCCTTGTCCACAACCCGCGGGACGACGTGCGGCTTCTGAGGGTCATAAACAACCCGCCGCGCGGCATAGGCGACACGTCCATAGGCAGGCTCGCGGAACTTGCGGATGAGCAAAACGTCCCGCTGTTTGACGCTATTAGGGTTTCGCACAACCATGACGCCCTGAAAAGCGCCGCCGCGCGGATGCACCAGTTCGCGGACATGATAGAGCAGCTGCGGGAGCTAGCGGATAGCGCTCCGCTTGATGAACTCTATGACGAACTGATACGCAGGACGGGCTATATTAAAATGCTCGAGGATAAGGGCACTGACGAAGCCGTCGCCCGGGTCGAAAACGTGAGGGAGCTGAAAACGAACATAATCAACTTCATGAACGAAAATGACGGCGGTTCGCTGTTCGACTTTCTCAGTGAAACGGCGCTCTACACGGACCTTGACCGGGACGACCAGAGCACGGACAGGGTCATGATGATGACAATGCACAGCGCCAAAGGGCTGGAGTTCGACACGGTGTTCATAGTCGGCGCGGAGGAAGGCCTTTTCCCGGGCGCCCGCTCGATTGGCGAGCCGGGGGAAATGGAAGAAGAGCGCCGCCTTTGCTATGTCGCGATGACGCGCGCCATGAGGCGGCTGTATTTCACGAGCGCGCGACGCCGTATGCTGTTCGGCAAGACGTCCCCTGCCAGACCGTCGCGTTTTGTCCGGGAAATCAGCGATGAGAATATTGAGACGCAAGACCACTCCGGTGTTTTCTTCGGCTTCGACCCGGAATTTGACGACGAGTTTGATTTTGGTTCCGGCTTTGGCAGCGACTACAGCGCGCCGTCGCAGCGTGATCCCGCACACCCGGCAGCCAACAGCCGCGCCGGCAGATCCCCCCAATCTTACAGTCAGCGTTATCAGCCGTCGCGCCCCGCGCCGCGCTCTGCCGGTTCCGGCGTTAATACGGCGAACTCCAAACCGCGCTCATCGAGCGCGTTCCAAACTCCAGGCTCCACACCAAATTTCAACAAGGGCGATTCCGTCGAACATTCGGCGTTCGGTCGCGGCGTCGTCACGAACATGACGCCCGGCGGCGGCGACATTCTGCTTGAAATCGCGTTCGAAGCGTCCGGCACAAAGCGCCTGCTGCTCAACTCCGCAGCCAGGTATATGAAGAAACTCTGATAACGCGGCGTAAATAATCGTTGCCAACTTGACAAAAATGCGGTAATATTGGTGCGCAAGGAGTCAGGAATCAGCAGTCAATATAGTGACATGAGCGTGAAGCCCCCCCATCCCCGGGCGGCAGAATGTCGCTGTACCCCTATGATCTATCACCCACAACGCGAGGTCCTCACTATGCCCGACGACGACAAAAACAGGTACGGCGGCGCCGTTGATAACAGCGCTGATGAAAGCAGGCCGCGTAACGAGTTCGGCGCGGCGCTGGCTATGCTGTCGCATATGGGCGTCACGATCATCGCGTGCATCGGGGTGGGGCTCGCGGCAGGATACTTCCTTGACAAACTGCTGGGCACCTCGCCCTGGCTTTTGCTTTTGTTCATCCTTCTTGGCATAATCGCGGCGTTTAAAGCGATATTCGATTTCGCAAAGAAGCAATGACCCCCTTCGGCGAAATGAGGCCGCCGCCGAACATAGCCCTCCGCAGCCAACTCACTAAACGCGTAACAGGAGAACCATGTCATTATGGCCGTTTTTTCAAAATTGTCCCAGCCTTCAAAGAAAATGATCATGTTCATTGGCGTAGTCGCTTTAGTCTTCATAGCCGGCGGCGCAATATTCTACCGTTCGCTTGAGGCGCTTTACTTCGCGTGCGGCGTCATTTTGCTGTCGGCGCTCAATGTCCTCAAGGTTTTCCTGTTGGAGAGGGTCGCGCAGAAAACGCTTGATATGGAGGACGCTAACAACGCGAAGGTCTATATCCGCTTTCAATACATACTGCGGTACTTTCTGACTGCGGCTTTTCTTCTGGCAGCCGCCCTGATCCCGTTTATCAGCGTTTGGGGCGCGATCTTCGGCGTATTTACGCTTCAGATATCCGTAATGATAGTCAGATCAATGAAAATTGAGCAATGAGAAATATATGTTGACAATACGGCTTCTACATTTTATAATCCTTATAACAGGCGTTCTGTTGAACTTTTATACATTTTCCTTTAAATTTCCTTTAAATGCAAATAGCAAAAAAGCGGCAGCCGCGCGCAGGCGGCGACGCCGCGTATTAAGAGGATGCGGTAAGTTTTGGATTTCAACATCAACAACTATGGAGTGATCAGGCTGGGCCCGATTGAGATCTGGCTGACACAGACCATCGTCAACACCTGGATCATAATGGGCGTGCTCATCGCCCTCGCGGTCGTGACGCGCATCAAACTCAGAAAATTCAAAGACGTCCCCAAGGGCTTCCAGAACGTGATAGAGTTTCTGGTGGAAACATTCGACAATTATCTTCGCGGCTCAGCGCGTGACGAACTCATGTACTTAGGTAACTGGTTCTTCACGATTTTTGCGTTTGTGCTGATATCGAACATAAGCGGGGTGTGGAACATGCGCCCGCCGACCGCCGACTGGTCGTTCACCGTAGCGATCGCGCTCGTGACATTCTTTCTGATACAGATACTGGCGATCAAGTACCGCAAGGGCGAGTATCTCGCAAGTTTTCTGAAACCGATTCCGATCTTTCTGCCCATAAATCTCATTGGAGAGATCGCGCGGCCGATCTCGCTGAGTTTCCGTCTTTTCGGCAACATGCTCGGCGGGCTTGTTATGATGACGCTCATTTACGAGATGACGCCGATAGTTGCCCACTTCATCATCCCCGCCGCGCTTCACGTATACTTCGACCTGTTCTCAGGCGTGCTGCAAACGTACATTTTCTGTACGCTCAGCCTGTCGTTCATAAACAACTCGTCTCTGACGCCGGAGTCCTGACCCCCCCTCGCGCCGGAACGGCGCGTTACGCTGTTTCAGCGCGTTTCGCCGCCCCTCGTCCCCCCGCGCCGGAACGGCGCGCTACCCCCCGCGCCGGCACGGCGCGTTACCAAGCGCAACAAATAGTTTACATACAACCACATATCAATGAATCGGAG
>Ga0082212_10005571_pt1 | contig 17131 bp, 7 predicted proteins | sample TergutNt197P3_FD_71548 | JGI IMG/M metagenome (GOLD analysis project Ga0082212, IMG submission 71548) | Neocapritermes taracua P3 segment gut microbial communities from Petit-Saut dam, French Guiana - Nt197 P3 | ecosystem: Host-associated > Arthropoda: Insects > Digestive system > Gut ... | reverse complement strand
TGTTTTTGCCGACATCAAACTACCGCAAACCGAATTTAAAAGCATTGAAGAGATTTATGCGAAAACAGTATCGCATGAGGAACACGTTACAGAGTTAATCAACAACATTGCGTCTATTGCCTTACGCGAGAACGACCATGCAACTTACAATTTTATTCTTTGGTATGTGAATGAGCAGATTGAAGAGGAAGCCGCTGCCAATGATTTGCTGACCAAAGTTCGGCTCATCGGGGACAATACGGCGCTACTCTACAATCTCGATACCGAGCTCGCTGCACGGATATTTGTTGACCCATTTGCGAATGCAGCGGGATAATATGGTGGGTGCGTCATCTCTCCCCTTATTGTACAAAGTACAATAAGTATTTACTACTTATTGTACTTTATACAATATGTATTGGGTATATTCTACACAAACTTTTCCCGTTTTTGCAGGTTGAGAAGACCTATCATTAACCAAACGATACCGCTTATTATAAGGAATACGCGGCTTTTGAAAATAGTATCTTGCCATACTATGGGGTGAATATTTGTGGGTATCGAAAACGGATTAAGAAATACATTCCAAAACGTATAAGCGATACCCTGCCCTCCTTGATCGTTTGATGACGTGAAAATAAAAAATACCAACCCAAAAATAATTACAAGCACGGCTGTTCCATTTCCGCTTCTGGTAATCGTAGAAAACATAAAAGCGAGATTCCCAAAAAACAGCATCGGAAATATCAGTTGAAAAGCCATTTCAAAGATATTTACGGGATATAGCAATATACGGGCAATGTAAGCAAATATAATAAGAATGAAATAGTTAGCAACATAAACCATTAATATCCTGACACCCCAAACCTTATAACGGTAATTGGGAATACCGAAAATGATTTCTAAAATACGATTGTCTTCGTCATTTTGAATACCGAAAACAACAGGGTAAAAAATAAGGAGTAAACAAGGAAATATTAGTAAATTGTATATTGTTCCTTCATTGATTTCACCCTTATTCCATGCTACCTGAAACATGAAGAATGCAAAAAAAGCAAATGCCGACAGCAGAAACCAAAAGAACTTTCCCGCAAATATAATTTTCAGATTATATTGTACGATTTTAGTAATCAATATGAAATATTTCTTCAACTTCATTTTTTACATATTTTTCAATAAACACAAGTAGGCGTCTTCAAGGTTCGCTTCCACCTGAACAGCTCCCGGATAAGGCTGTTCCAACGATAAATAACGCACCTGTATCATTTCACCAACCTGAATATTATGCACTACCAACGATTTATTCAATTTTTCCTCAAACGAATCCGCATCAATTTGGAATTGCCATATTTTACCTATCGCCTTTTCAACCATTTTCTCAGGTTCGCCAAAATATTTAAGTTCACCCTTATTAATAACCACTACCTGATTACACGAACTTGAAATATCCTCAATGATATGCGTAGAGAATATGACTACACGATCTTTACTTAATTCAACCAACAGGTTGCGAAAACGTATCCGTTCACGCGGATCAAGGCCGGCAGTAGGCTCATCGACAACGAGAATACGCGGCAAATGCAACAGTATCAAAGCAATGCCTATACGTTGCTTCATACCGCCCGAGAAAGATCCGATTTTGTCGTCTTTCCGTTCATACATATGTACGGATTTAAGCACATATTCTATCCTGTCTTCACGCGCTTTTTGGTCGGTCAAACCTTTTAATATCGCTTGATAATCCAAAAATTCCCAAGAAGTCATGTGTTCATAAGTCCCAAATTCCTGCGGAAGGAAACCTATTAAACTCTGCAATTCTTCCCTGTAAATCCGCGTATCAAGGCCATTGATCCAAATACTTCCGTAGCTTTGTTCTAAAATACCCGTAACAATACGCATGAATGTTGATTTGCCTGCCCCGTTAGGTCCCAACAGTCCGAACATTCCCGTTTTTATGGTAAACGAAGCGCCACGCAGGGCTTTAAAAGGTTTACGGCGTTTTCCAATAACCGGAACACTCTTTACAAAACGGAAAAACGAACGTCTAAATCCTGCAAAACGACCGCTTATACGTTCAATATTTATATCCCTTTCATACAAATACCGAGATACTATATAGATAACAATGCCAATTCCCCACAAACATCCTATTATTGCTGTTATCGCTGTATTTTCAAGCTTCTTTTTCAAGAAAAATAAAATAATCAGCGGCAAACTCCAAAATATAATTCTGTTCACATATTTCACCACCTTACTTGCACCAAAGCGATAGAATAAGTAGGCTCTGATCTTACGCCATAAATACATAGTCAAGGCATAAAACGCAAAAGTGAGAACGAAATACCACAATTTACTTTCCAAATAAAAGTAAATGAAATAAATTGCAAAAAACCAAAGTGCAAACAGCCAACTGATGCTTAAAAAGTCTTTCAGCGAATGAAACTCGCTGCTAAGTCCGAGCCGCTTCCTCATTTCCAAACCACTGTTCCATTGACGCGAAAAGATTCCCGGTCGATCATATATTTTTACTACATTACGTATGACGATATTTAATTCCTTGTTGGGATCAATAATATCAGCTTTTGCCTGTCTAAGGCTCGTTTGAGCAAAATACGTAGCTCCCGGAACGAGAATAATGAGCCCTATGAAGTATAAGGATTGCCATATCATTTCGTCAACATAAAGGTATATCAATACCAAACCGATTAAGATCAGGATAAGATGAATGATTTTTATTCTTATTGACAAAGAGCGATACCATTGCAATGTATTTTCCAATGCCATAGCAACAGTCGGAATAATTAGCAATGTCAACAGAGATGAAAAAGCGAGCCCTCCGATAACCGTTATGGCAAAAGGAGCGCCGATAGCGCCCGAATATTCCGAGTCGCCCATTGCCATAGGAAACATGGCTATAATGGTAGTTATACTCGTAATCAGTATGGGGCGCATTCTGGATAATCCGGCGGTGACCAGCGCACGTTCGCGGCGAAAACCGCGGCTACGCAATATATTTGAATAGTCTATCAATATGATGCCATTGTTTATCACAACTCCAAGTAATATCAAGAAACCGGTAAGCGTATTGGCATTAAGCAAACTGTTGCCTGTCATCAGCAATGCAAGAAGCGAACCTATTGCTGCCAACGGTACAGAAAATAACATTACAAACGGAGTTGTTAACGATTCAAAAACACAGGCGAGTATCATGAATATCAATAAGAAAGCGGCTAAGATAAGAAACTTGAAGTCACCAAACTGGTCTTCTTCATGGATAACCTCTATGGCCACACCGGCCGGAAGATTAAACTCTGCAATAATCTGATCTATATTCGCACGATAACCTTCAAGTAAAGCCTTTGATTCTTCAGCGCTCCTGATAAAACTGTACGACACTTCAAGTTGTTTATCTTGATTGACACGGGTTATTCTTGCCCGCCCTGATCCTTTATTCACTGTAGCCAAATCAACCAATGTATGCAGACCGCCTGCTGAATTCATTATTTGGACAGTCTTGAGGTCGTCTATCGTTTTTTCTCTGTTGTTTTTTTCTTCTTCTTCTTCATTTTGCGGTGGATTATCTCGAATAATAATGTCGTAAGAAACATCTCCTACTTTAAAGCTTGTATTTGAAGCAAATTCCGCATTTAGATTTGATAAGCCCGACGTTATATTGGCTCGTGAAATATCGTAAGATGTAAGTGAGATTTGATCAAAGTCGAGAATCACTTCAGGCTGCCGTCGTGGGAACGATACCCTTGTGCTACTTATAAATTCTTGTTCATCAAGTGTATAACGTAATTCTTCGGCAACGAGTTGCATCATGTCGTAATCAGAGCCTTTGACGAGTATTCGTTCCTGATTACTTCCGATTCCCAGCATACCCATGAATGCAGTCATTCCGCTCAAACCTCCGTCATTACCCTGTCCTCCGCTAACTGCGTCTGATACAACAACTTCAGCGCCGTCTATTCTTGGAATTCTTGATTGTATATCGGCTTTTATTTCCGGAATCTTACGTTTACTTATTTTCTGAAAATCTTCTTTTAAAACCAAAGTCAATCTTGCCTGTTCTGCATTTATCCGGCTTATGATATCCTGTTTCTCAGGTAAATCTTCTAATTGTTCTTCAAGGAGTTGCACTACCCTATCCGTACTTTCAAGCGTACTTCCCGTTCGCATGGTAACATTGATATTAAACCGGTCGGAAGTAACTTCCCTGTTTTGTTGTACATTTAAGCTAAGAGATAAGATCAAAGTTGCAAACAGTAAAATAAGGCTGCCGAATATAACAGTACCCGGATTACGCATACAGGTTTTTAGTAGGACAAGATAAACCTGTACGGGACGTTGAGAGATAGAAACTTTTTCATAGAAGACAGAGCCGCTATTTTTCCTTTTCAACACAACATACGCCGTCATAGGAATAAACAGAAGCGCCACAGACATGGATATCAAGAGGGTAGAAATAATAGATACACCTATGTGATTCCCAAGAAGTTTCAAAAGAAAATTATCCGAAAAAACAAAAGGAAGAAAGACCGTTACGGTAGTGAGTGTTGCTGCCACGATAGAACGCCAAACTTCTTTTGTTCCCTGTGTAACAGAAAGTTCCGGCGACATCCCCGTGCCAGACAAACGATAAATATTTTCGAGCACGACCACGCTGTTATCAAGCAGCATACCCACAGCGAGCGCCATACCGACAAGCGTAAGGCTATTGATCGAAATTCCTGCTGCATAGAAGAAATTAAATGCAATGAATATGGAAATAGGAATGGACAAAGCAATGAAAAAAACCAACCTTAAGTTTTTCAGAAAAAACCAAAGTACCAAAATGGCAAGTAAACCACCCATCAACGCAAGACTTATTATCTGGTTGATATTGTTTTCCATGACTTCAGCAGAGTTGGAGTCAACAACAATTTCAACATCTAAAGGCTCTAAGCGTGTATTTAAATCATTGATAATATTTATTGTACGATGTGATAAGTCAATGAGATTTGCTTGTGCGTCGTTGGCTAACGAAACAGCGATCGCCTCCTTTCCGTTGACACGACTGTATGAGGTTTCTTCCTTAAGATCAAAGAATATGGTCGCTACATCTTTAAGAAGTATCGGCCCCGGCGCCACAACTATATTTTCGAGTTCCGATACTTTCGTATATAATGAATTAACATGAACAAAGTATTGAGAATCCGATTCTTTTACATTACCTACAAACACTCTTTCCTGAGTATTATCCCTCAACAAATTAGCAATCCTCGAAGCCGTAAGATTTAAGGCTTGACAGGCATCTTTGTCAAGTCGTACTTCGATCGCTTTTTCACGCCCTCCAAAAACCGTTACAGATGCAATACCATCAACATTTTCAAGTTCCGTTTTAACTTTATCATCCACAATGCTCCGCACACGGTCGGCGCCCCACGAACCGCGTACCTGCAAGGTCATGAAATTATTCGTCATCCTCGTAAGATCCACTTTTTGAACGCTGACAGTAAAGCCATCGGGAAGCGAGGAAGACAGCTCTTTCATTCGTTCCTCTAACTTCAAAGTTGTTGCTTTAAAATTTGTATTGGCCTTAAATTCAATTTGTATGGATGATGAACGACTGCTTATATTTGACAGGATTCTATCAACATCTCCTGCGGCGCTGATTGCTCCTTCAATAGGAATTATCACTTCCGATTCGACATAGAAAGGATCCATATCCTGTTGAGAATTGACAGATACGTATAATACGGGCAACTCTGCATTGGGCAACAACTCAACGGGCAATTGCTTGTACGACACATACCCCAGCAGGGATAACGACACAAACAACATCGTTATTGTTATTCTTTTATTTAGTAAAAAATTCATTCTTTACCCAAAATTCTGTTTTTTGTTTGCTCTAATACGTAGTAAACACAAGGAATAACGACAAGACTCATCAAAGTAGAAGTAACAAGTCCGCCGATAACGGCTATCGCCATTGATGAACGCAATGCGGCTCCTTCGCCAATATTGAACGACATAGGCAGCAAGGCAAGAATAGTCGTCAGGGTTGTCATTATGATCGGACGCATACGTTGCTGACCGGCCTGTACAACTGCATCTGCAAGGTTCATCTCCGTTTTCAACTGGTTGATGCGTACAACCAAAATGATCGAATTGTTCACCGCAATACCTGCCAGCATAATTATGCCTATAACTCCCATAATATTAAGTGTTATGCCTGTTATAAAAAACATCATCACCGCTCCTACGAGCGCAAGAGGTATAGTAAGCAATATAGTAAACGGATGCAGCAAGGATTCAAATTGCGAAGCCAATACCATATAAACCAAGATAACCGATAACATCAAAGCCCACATCAGACTTTTCATTGATTCCTGACGTTTTTCCTCTTCTCCCGTTACCGTAATCGAATAATTCACAGGTAGTTCTATGTCTTTAACCGCTTGGCGTATCTGTTCGGCAACTTTATCGAGCGATACATCTGCATCTTTATCGGCAAGTATTTTATTTATTCTATTCTGGTTCCGGCGGAATATTTCCTTAGGAGCCAGCGACTTTTTGATCGATGCTATTTCCCTCAAACGAAATTCTTGATTTCCTGATTTTATAACAAGGTTTTGAAAATCACTTGCAGTAATATCGGGTACTTTTATAACAATGTTGCGCATTTCACCTTTATAATCCATTTTACTGTTTATTTCACGCCCCTGCAGTTGTTCCCTTAATTGGTTAATGACCGTATTGGTGGAAATATTATATATTCCCGCCATTGTACGATCGATCAATACCGACAATTCGGGAGCGCCGTCGGCCATCGATGATTTTATGTTATAGACACCGCCTAACGATTCCATTCTAATCAGGACTTCTTCGGTGATAGCAGCTATTTCATTGAGGTCATCTCCTTTAATTTCCACAACAATAGGAGCGCTTTCGTCTCCGAATATCGATCCCAAGGAGTTGTCATCCTGCTTGAATGAAAGTTCAAGTCCGTCAATGTCGTTTGTTGCATCCACAAAGCGCGACATCACTTCTGCGGGTGATAGTGGCGATGATTCCGATAAGATCACTTTCAACATGGCGGTATGCTCGCCCTCAAATATTTCATTGTCCGACGAACCTGTACCTACGTGACTGTAGATAGTGGATAAACTATCTCCGCTTATGGTGTGGAGCAAATATTCCAGATTATTAACTACGGCGTCTGTGCGTTCAAGACGAGTACCTTCGGGAAGTTTCACCGAAACTGTAAAAGTCTTACTTTCCGACCGAGGCAAAAACTCGGTTCCTATAAATGGAAGCAATAATATGGTAACTGCCAGCAATAAAATAGAACAACAGATAACTACCCATCGACGCTTTATAAATGAGGCAAGAAGATTGCTATACCATCCGAATTGAATGGACTTTGCTACCGTATTATTTTTTTTACGATCCGACAATTTGTTATATAGTGCAGGTATTACCAACAAAGCGACAAACAAGGAAGAGAGTAAAGTAAATGCAACCGTCCAAGCCTGATCCTTGAATAGTTCTCCTGAAGCGCCATGAATGTAAACGATGGGAAGAAAAACAACAATGGTCGTCAAAGTAGAAGCGATAACGGCTCCGGAAACTTCGGAAGTTCCGGTGATTATTGATTCTTCACGACCAATGCCCCGCTCCTGATTTCGGAATATACTTTCAATCACAACAATGGCGTTGTCTATCAGCATACCTCCGCCCAACGCAAGTCCGCTTAAGGTCATGATATTAAGCGTCAATCCATTAAAGTACATCATGTTGAAGGTTGCCACAATGGATACCGGAATGGCTAAGCTAACTATCAAGGTAGTACCTATGCGGCGAAGAAAGACAAACAATATCAATACTGCTAAAACCATACCCAAAACGGCGCTGTTTTTCACCTCTCCGATTGCCTGTTTAATAAATACTCCCTGATCGTTTATCACATGAAAACTATAACCGGGTAAAGCGCTTTCAATACGACCCAACTGAGTTCTTATTCTGTCAACTACCCTAACGGTGTTTTGTTGCATTTCTTTATAGACCGACAATCCGATACAACGTTCCCCATTGATACGCACAATGTTAACGGGCCGGTCGTTTTCGAAACTAACAGTAGCAATTTCTCCCAAATGCAGGGGCGCTCTGTTATCGCCTTGCGCTGTCGAAAAATTAGCACTTTCCGTTGATTTATAACTTACGATAAGATTCTCAAAATCTGCCTCTGTATTGAATAAAGAAGAACTTTTCACTAAATATTGCAAACCGAGTTCGCTGACACGGCCTCCGGAAATACTTTGGTTATTTGATTCTATCCTTGATGCGATTTCATCTATCGTCAGACCAAATGAGTTCAGTATGTAAGGGTTGGTTTTTATGGTCAATACGGGCATTTCCTGTCCTGAAAGTACAACTTCAGCAACTCCCTCAAGACGTATCAGTTCGTTACGAATATAACTCTCTGCCATTTTGCGCAGTTCAGCCATATCCGTTATTGATTGGTGAGACATGGCAATAAGTACGACAGGCGCTGTATTGGGGTCATGTTGCGTGATATTTATCGACTGTATGCCGGAAGTCCGTGAATAAGCGCTCATTGCTTTCTGAAGATCTAAAAAAGCCTCGTCCATGTCTTTGTTCTGAACGTATTCAACGGTTAAACGTGCAGAACCCGCTTTGATGATCGACGACACTTGAGTTACATCCCTCTGACGGATAGCAGTCGATTCCATGCTCTCCACAAACAGTTTTTCAATTTCTTCAGGCGGCCGTTCCCCTGCTTCGATCTCAATAAAGAGACGCGGAGAATTCATATTGGGTAGCAAATCCACATTCAGGCGGTCGTAGGAAATATATCCAAGCAAAAGAATTGCCATTACGATCATGCTTATGGTAACGGGATTTTTTACCGCAAATTTGACTATGTTTCTCATTATTTACTTCTATGTAATTATGAATTTTATTTCATCACTTTCACGCGGCTGTTTGGACGCAAGGTTTCAAATCCCCTTATGATGAGATTATCATTTTCAGCCAAACCTTCAATAACCTGTGCATTGTCTTCATCCTCAATACCTGTCTTTATATTGCGTGTTACAGCCGTACCTCTTTCCACTACATAAACAAATTTTGTATTTCTATTTGATTGAATGACATTTTTCGGAATGATAATAACGCTTTCGGCTCTATCTACAACTACATCGGCTTTTACAAACATACCGGGGCGCAGTTTTAAATCGGGATTATCTATGAGTACCTTCCCTCTGAAAGTACGTGTTTCGTTGCTTATGGCAGGCGACAGTTCGCTGATAACGCCTTTCAGCGTATCGTTAGGCAGCGTATATTGTGTTATGAGTACAGGTTGATTTTGCTGAATATATTCCATTGTGCTTTCAGCAAGGTTTACTTCCATAAACATATGGGCATAATCCATTAATCCCACCATCGGTTTGCCCTGATCTACCCGAACACCGGGGGTGTAGTGCGGCAATGATACAATCACTCCGTCGAACGGCGCTTTTATCTCCATCTTTTCAAGATTGATATTTGCATTTTCAAGGTCGTGGCGGGAGTTTATGAGCCTCACTTCCGTATTACGTATATCCAATTCTGTAACCCCACCCATTTCAAGCAAACTTTTTTGCTTACTTTGCTCTTGCTCGATAATTTCAAGATTGAGTTTTTTGGAATCAATCGCAATATTGTTTTCATACGCTTTATCTTCCAAACGTATAATGACCTGACCTTTTTTCACTGCATCCCCTAATTTGAATGGTTTGCCGGTTCGAGGGTTATTTGCTAATTTGTATAAACCGCTCATTTCGGAGTTTAGTTCAACATTGTAAGTGGCTAAAGCAGTTCCTGTGGTATTGATTAGCCTGCTGATAGAACCTTTTTGTATTTCCCTCACATATACAGGGGTTTCAATGTCGCTTGGGTTGCTTTGAGGCTGATTGCTGCATGCCGCCAATGATACAGCAAGTGCAACAACTAATAAACTTTTGTACTTCATATATATGTATTTTTTCTAATTCTTAATTCTTAACTCCTAATTCTTAATTCTCCAATCCCATTACCGGAATAACCGGTTTGTCATTTTCAAAATCGTATAGCGAAGCGATTTTAAGATTTAACAAGGCAATCTTATAATTAATCAGCGTTTGCGAATAGGAAATTTTCCTTGTCGAAAGTTGGGTCTGATATTGACTCATTTGCATACCTGTTAATTCTCCTTCTCGATATTTTATCACATTTAAGTCATAAGTACGTTGTGCATTTTGGAGATTTTTTTCTTCAATACCAATTTGCGTATGGATTCTTTCAATTTCACGAAACACTTGACGCACATTAAGTTCTATTTCATTTATTTGATTTTCAGCATTCAGTTTTGCAATGGTCTGCGTTGTTTCCTGCGCTTTTACACGCGCTTTTTTTTCACCCCAGTCAAATATGGGTACTGAAAAACTAACGGCAACTCTTGGGTTTTGAGTAGGATTATTATACATATTCGAAAAACGTTCATCAACGCCCGTAATTCCAAGAGACAACGAAATATTTCCCCTGAATTCATTTTGCGCTTTTGTCTGAACCATATCCATATCTGCCTGTTCAATTTCTATTTCCCGTTGTCGCAATTCCATTCGTGAAGCCATTCCGCTCTCAACAGCCTGATTAAAATTAACAGGCACAGTAGTAAATTCAATATCCGCTTTCACATTGATATTTTCATTCAACGGAATACCCAAAGCCAACTTCAAATTATCCTTGGCATTTTCAAGAGAAGCAATCTGGTCTTCCACAGCCGATTGAGCCGATAAAAAATTTACCTCAGCCTGAAACAGCTCTGCTCTCGGAAGTAATGACGCATCTACTTTACTTTTAATGATTTCATAATTTTTCTTTTCGTTCTCAAATTCTTCTTTTCTTATTTCCAAAGTGTTTTGCGCCATATAAACTCTATAGAATTGATCCGAAATACTTGCTTCGGTACGAAGCCGCTGTAAGGCATAACTGATACCGGCATTCTCGTAACGGAACTCTAAATCTTTAAGCGCCATCTTGCGCGTATTGTAGGTAAAAATAGGCTGGTCGAGGGTCAGTCTAAGATTATTGTTGAAAGCCTTATTTTGGCGTGTATTGCCCTCGGTAAACGATGTATTGTTTTGCCAACTGAAATTATCGGTGAGGGTTATTGTTCCATCCGTCAGCAGGATGGGTTGCGACACTCTAAACGTACCTCCTGTACTGAATGTTTCATTTTCATACCATTCTGATAAGCGATTTTCAAATCTGCGTTCCCTGCTATAACTGGCCGGTTCAAGATTAAGCGTAAATCTTGATTTCAGCGCCAATTTTTGTGCAAGCAGATTCAACTGCGACCTTTCAAGGTTCAATTTTGAAGTTCTTAGCGATGGATTATTTTCTTCCGCAATATCCAATGCCATTTCTATGGTTATCGAATCTCGCTGTGCGAATGACCACCATGACGCTCCCAAAATCATAATAAGCGTACAAACTACTTTTATAAGTATTTTTTTGTATATCATATATTTATAATTTTTCAGGGGATTGCGGGTCAAGCCCGCAATGACACCTATATTTCTTAATTCTTACCCTCTAACCCTCTTAATTCATAATTCTTAACTCTTAACTCTTAACTCTTAATTATATCTACTGTCTTTTTACAATTTTGACTGCATCCGCAATAACCATATTTGATTTTGTATTGTTTGAAAGCGTAACACTCATAGTATCTTCACTTAAAAAATAAGTTCCCAAAATACTCCATCCTTCATCAGAGCGTCTAAGATTAATATAGGCGCTTTCCACTACATCATCGTATTTAACTTTAAATTGATATTCGTCGCCGCTCCTGTTATTACCTCCGCCTCCGCCACCGGGGCCTCCACCCCTGTTATTACCTCCTTGTTGTTGAAATTGATCCATACGTCCTCGAGGATTTTCGGGTTTGGTTACATAATAAAACAAGTCATATAATCCCGCTGACGGAACGGGTATTTTCCATGTAGCGGTCTGACTGCCGTTGCCGCTTTTAATTACATAAGCAGAACGAACATGGTCGCCAAAATATTTATCGTTAGTAGTCAGGGTCCATTGCAGAGGCGGACGCCAACCGGAAACTCCCGTATAGGGGAACGAATTATCGCCCACCTCTTCCAACCATTGGGGAAGAAGTCCCACAATATCCGGCTTCGACAATTCAAACAAATGCGTATCTTCATTATCAACAATTATTTCCCCTTGTGAATTGTATGAAACGTTTCCGATGATAAAATCACCTTCAGCGGGAATCGGGATATTTCTCTCGCGGATAATATTTGATATGGGCAGATTAATTACGCTCGGCAAATTGGCTGATATAAGGGTATTGACAATAATATTTCTTGGAGCATCTTCCCATACCGACACGAGCTGTTTGGTTTCTCCGGCTGCCAAAGAAACTTTGCGTTTCATACGCGGATCGTAAGTAGCAGGATTTGACTGCATCATAAATCCGCCGCCACCAAAGCCGCCAAAGCCACCACCGCCAAAGCCACCGCCGCCACGCATATTAGCGGCTCCTCCAACATTTATTTGAACATTTACAATACCACCAATATCAGAGTCATTGGTTAATTGCAAACTAACCGTATAGACTTCCACATCACGGTTAGTGATACGGATAACTTCAGGTCTTCCTACTACATAAGCAGGCAAAACAGTTGGATAATTCCACTTTCTCAATGGAGTGAGCAAGTCTTCACCGGAAATCATACTCATGGTATCTAATAAATTTTCAAATCTAAGATTTGTAAATATATTCCGTTGTAATACCGCGCGTAAAGAATCTCTATATTCGTTGTAGCCCATGTTTCTTTCTGCGGGAGCAAACAAAGAATTTGCTTTTAATGCAACTATATTATCCAATAAATCCCGTCGTTCCACATCAGCCAGCAAATCTTTGAACGGACGTTTTTGCATAAGTAAATTAGCCTTTTCGTTGTTGCTAATTCCGTTCATTTGTCTTATTCGGCTATCGTTGTCCGATCTGTCTTGCAGATATATTTCTATGACACGATTAGAAATAGGCCACTCAGATGAAAAAATATTATATCTGAAATTATATAACTGTGGAAATATAAAATACGGATTGGGTTTTACAGAAATATTAATTGCTCCTCTATCCATCGATCTGTCATTGCTTTCGGAACGTCGGAAAATCCACATGAAATTATTGAACATTCGAATAGCAATATCTTCATCACTTATTTCCTGTCCGTTTCTTCTGGAAAAAAGTTTTTGATCTTTATATCTTTTGAAAAAATCAACTTCGTTGAATAAGCAACCATTTTCAGGGAACAGCACCATTTCCGGCTGCATTATTTCTTGCGCTTGTGTCCAAGTTCGAACATAACTGTACAATTGTACCGGCACCTCAACAACTGAAAAACGATTGTATGAATAGTCAAGCATATATTGAGTTTCAATAGAAAGTTTCGTGTTGTTGATTAAACCCGGAATAGTATCGGGTATATCTTCAAAGAAAGGATAAAAATAATCATGCCCTCTCAGGTGCCAAAGCGTAAATTCCGTACCGTCCACATCAACGGATTTCTGTTCGTAATCGCCGATAACGAGAGTTAATGAAGGCGAAGGGAAGTCGGTTTCAAAAATAAAAATACTGTCTTGAACAATAACAGGAATCTCTCTCCGAGTCGTATCGGAATCATTATTTTGAAATCTGCGTCTTTGGTTGGCGATGCTGTCGGGAATACCACCACCGGGACCTCTTCGCTGACCGGGTTCTATGTCACCTTCTTGGAATCTACGTCTTTGATTGGCGATGCTGTCCCTCATGCCTTCGGGAATCTGCCTTTGTCCCTGATTCGCTTCACCTTCCTGGAATCTCCGCCTTTGGTTGGCAATACTATCCCTCATGCCTTCGGGAATCTGCCTTTGTCCCTGATTCGCTTCACCTTCCTGGAATCTCCGCCTTTGGTTGGCGATGCTGTCCCTCATGCCTTCGGGAATCTGCCTTTGATTGGCAAGGCTGTCACGACCACCACCGGCTCTACCGGCTTGACCACCGGGGCCGCCGGGACCTCTACCACCGGGACCTCCGGGTCTGCCTTGAAAGTTACCCGGCGGACCTTGTTGGTTTCCTCCCATAATTCCACCGGGACCTCCGCCAAAATTTCCTCCTTGTCCTTGAGAAATACCTTCTTTGACGACAGGTTTTTTCATTTTTCTTGATGTGCTTGGCGCTATATTTCTTACGGCAGGAAATTTCAATGTGCCTTGCGACAAAGCTTGAAGACCATTCATTGTTTTCACCGTCAGACGGAAGCGGCTGAAATATGCCTGTTGCCAGTCGGGACTTTCGCTACTGTATGATGTTCCGGGGCGCGGGTACCAATAAGTTTCGGGAGTTAACAGCAAATAATTATTGGTGTGAAAACTGTATTTTTTATCTATATTAAATACTTCAGACGAATATTCCTCTTGCAGGATTTCTGACGGAATGTCGAGATAGCAAAAATCTTCATCTATACTTCCGTCATATTTCATAATGAATGACACAGCATCTCCTTGATCGATTTCACGTCCGAAATCAATAAGGATAATTTGGCTTTCACGTTTGAACGATAATTCTTTTCCTTTTTCCATTACTTCTCGTACATGCAAGCCCGGATTAAGGCAGAAAGTAAAAACAGCCGCATTTTCCAATGCTACACCTTTCATTTCAACTTCGGAAGATATTGTTGCCGGATGTTGTTCCAATTTGATATCATAATTTTCCATTACCATTTTTGGAGTATTCACATACTTATTATTGATATCTGTATATAATGCACGATTTTTTGATTCCTTTAATATAGAACTGACGTGATTATATGCGGCAACACCACCTGCGAAAAAAAGAAATGCCGATAATGCCAACCAACGATACCTTCCATATTTTGTATTAGGTAATCTTCTGAATAGAAATATGGATACACAAAGGAATCCCAGACCGAGCAAAAGATATATGCAACGGTGGTTTACCAAAACTCCCCAATTGGAAAAACCTACAATTGTGGATTTTACCAATGGAAGATTATATACCATGTAATCAAACAAGTAATAAAATTTGGCTTTGATATAAAATACTGTTATTCCTATGTATCCCAATAAAATAACAAATGTTATCGCTTGATTTTTCAAAATAAGCATAAGCGCTACCGATAATCCGAATATATATATAAGCGTAGGAATACTTATCAAAAGAAAATAAGTGATGTATGCCAACCAGTCTAACTGTACGCCCGAAGCCAGATTAAAAATTGCTACTATTAATAAAATCAATAAATTAAGGCGGAAAAATACGTTCAAATTTCCCCATATCTTACCGATCACATATTCTGCATTACTCAACGGATGCACATAAAAAACTTCTGATGTATCAAGTTTTTTATCTGCTTTTAAAAATTCGGAGGACAGGAAAACTGCAATAATGGCTTGCCCTGTATTGAGGAACAGGAGGTTAGCATACGGAATGTTCGAAGGAATGGCTTTTATCAGCCACGCAGCGCCGCTATCTCCACTTATAAGCGCTGAGAAATTATATATGCAAAGGAATATAATTGCCAATATTAAAAACACCCTGTAGAACCAACTTCTCATTAGAAGTTTGCTCTCATACTTGGCGACAGAACTTATATTGTCCAAAACCGTCATCAATTCTTATTTAAAATAAGTTATTTGCTACTATACAGACTGTTTTTTTGTCAAACGGTTTAAAAGGGTAGTAAAAAAAAAATCAATCATTTATCCAACGGTTCAGTTTTTTCTCCATATAATAGACATAGGCATGTTCTAAATTCGGCGGGTAAGGCTCAGCATCATAGTCCTTAATTTCATCGGATACAACTTGTACTTCCCATCCCTTACCGGAAGGAATAGTTGATATTACCGGATATTTTTTATCAATAACGGGTAGTTCATCACCATTGATTTTTATTCGCCAAACCTTGCCTTCCGCTTCTTTAAGCATTTCTTGCGGTGATCCCAAAAAGGCTATCTCACCTTTATTCATCAATGCCATATAGTTACACGTACTTGATATGTCCCCGACAATATGTGTCGAAAGGATAATAGAAACATCTTTCTTACTGATTTCCGCAAGCAGGTTACGAAAACGGATGCGTTCTTCGGGGTCAAGTCCGGTAGTAGGTTCATCGACAATGATGAGTTTTGGATTATGTATCAATGCCTGAGCAATGCCCAAACGGCGTTTCATACCTCCTGACAACCTGTTTGCATACCGTTCCCTCACTTCAAATAGACCTACGCTTTCAAGCATTGCATCTACTGCCTGACGGCGTTGTTTCCCATTATTCATACCCGATAAACGGGCGGCATAATCCAAAAACTCATACGTTTTGTATTTGGCAAAAAAACGGAAGTCCTGTGGGAGATATCCGAGGATACTTCTCACTTCCTTCCGTTGTTTGAGCAAATCATAACCGAAGACATCAATCTCTCCGGAAGAAGGTTCCATCAGAGCGACAAGAATACGCATCAGCGTCGATTTACCGGCGCCGTTAGGGCCTAATAATCCAAACATTCCTGTTGGAATCTCTAAGTTAATGTCTTTCAAGGCATGATTGCCATTGGGGTAAACTTTGTTCAGCGAACGAATCGAAATGCTCATAATTGTTTTTTAGTTATTTATTTATACTCGCTCCAATCCACTTTCCGCATATCGCCTGTTTTGATAAAAGTATCGTGGAAAGCAAGCGCTGCCGTCATATTTTGCGGTGTATGTCCTTTTTGTCCCAACTTGAGGTAATCATTCAACAAACCTTTGTATTGAGGATCGACACAGTTATTGATGATTGCTTCGGCACGCTGAATCGGAGATTTACCGCGCAGATCCGCAATTCCATGTTCGGTGATAAGGATTTTAACCGAATGTTCGCTGTGATCAACATGCGATACCATCGGCACAATGGCGCTGATTTTTCCGTCTTTAGCGGTTGACGGAGCTGTGAAGATGGATAGATAAGCATTTCTGCAAAAATCGCCCGAACCTCCGATGCCGTTCATCATTTTCGTACCCAATACGTGCGTAGAGTTAATGTTTCCGAAAATATCGGCTTCCAAT
>Ga0082212_10005570_pt1 | contig 17132 bp, 20 predicted proteins | sample TergutNt197P3_FD_71548 | JGI IMG/M metagenome (GOLD analysis project Ga0082212, IMG submission 71548) | Neocapritermes taracua P3 segment gut microbial communities from Petit-Saut dam, French Guiana - Nt197 P3 | ecosystem: Host-associated > Arthropoda: Insects > Digestive system > Gut ... | reverse complement strand
TCCGCTTCACCGGAAAGAGAATTGTATCAGGTCGATGGGAACGGTCAATCGACAAAAAATAACCGAACGTGCATAGCTTATTGAACGCCGTTTTCTGTCCAACAAATGCCGACCACCCCCTGGATTGATTGCTTTTAGATTGCGATGGATAGAGAGTCGGCGACACAATCGCCGACTCTTTCGTGCGCGCTATTTCTGGCTTCACGAGGGAGTACGGTCGCCCATCAGCGCACGCAGACATCTTGACCACCTCACACGTCTATTGTACAATACCCATGTAACTTACGAAGATTCGGAGACCAATCATGAAAACAATCAATTTTGCATTTGTAGTGCTGTTTTTTCTTTTTGTTGGTGAAGCATTGTTTGCACAACAGGCAAGGGACGTGAAATGGGTCAATCCCGATATTCAAACAATGGAGGGGTTAAGCCATCGAATTTTGAAGAGCGACGCACTGGATCGCGAAGTGGGTTACGTGGTTTGGACACCGACAGGTTATGAGCAGAATACGGAGAAACGTTATCCCGTTCTCTATTTCCTTCATGGTCTAGGAGGCACTGAAGCGTCCGATTCCGCTGCATTTTCGGGCATTGTTTCAACGGCGATCAAGGAAGGTCATCTTCCGCCGATGATTTGCGTATTTCCCAACGGCGGTGTCAGTTGGTATCAAGGGGATGTCGAGAAAATGATTATCAATGAACTCATTCCTGCCGTTGACCGTGATTACCGCACTATCGCCAAGGCACCGTCGCGTGCATTGACCGGATTTTCGATGGGAGGCTATGGATCCATTTATTTATCGGTGATGCATCCTGAACTATTCTGTGCCGCTGGAAGTCTTGGCGGCAGACTTCGAGCAAACGAGTCATTAACAACGGCAGTCGAAAAGGCGATTCCGATATGGAAACCAAATAATTTCGGCTTATTCTTTGTCAACGGCGATGGCGACCGCCCCGAGGAGTTTAAGGATTTCGCCGCCAATCTAAACAAAAATGGAATCGAGAGTAAGGTCATGGTTTTGCCTGATACAGGGCATGATCTCGGAAAATATTACAGAGAATCTTCCCAAGAGTTGTTCAAACTGATAAAAATTCGTATGAAAACCGAATGAAGAAGTTGCACGATCTGCGAGGAAGATCGTTTCCTACAAAGTAACGAAAAGCCCAAAAGACTTTTCCATCTTCGTCAACGGTATGGTACAATAGACGAACCGAACACCGCATTTTGAAGATCGTACAGTGCATTTTGAGATTCTCGTCGAAGACGCATCGGGAAAAGCATTGCTGGAACAAGTCGTGCCAAAAATTTTGGGACCGAAGGGTAAACCGAATCAATACCGCATCGTCAACATTCAGGAATTAAAGTATCGGGTGATGGCAATGCTACCCAAAAAACAAGCACGAACGCTCCCCTGGGACGTGATTCTGTTGCAAACGTTGTCGATTCAGTTGCGTGCCTATTCCAAAGCCTTGAGTCGCAGAAACGGAGTCATCGTGATCGTTGTCGATTTGGACTATCGGCACTTCGAGCAATTTCGGAAAAAATTGGAAGAGACCTTTCAAACGAACGCCCCTAATTTGGGTGGTGGTGTTCGGCTTGCCGTCGAGGAAATCGAAGCGTGGATTTTGGGAGACCGCACTGCCGTCCGCCGAGCCTATCCGTTTGTGCGAGAGTACATTCTCAAAAGTTATGAACAGGACTCCATTTGCGGCACTTGGGAAGTGCTTGCCGATGCCCTTTTTCATGGGGGTTCGGAACGGCTCACGGAAGTCGGCTATCCGCAGATCGGTCGGGAAAAGCACCGGTGGGCGGAAAACATCGGACAATATATGGATGTGGAGAGCAATCATTCACCGAGTTTTCAGGAGTTTCGCGATTTGCTCCAACACTGGGCGGATGTATAGGATATTATTCATTCAACCGTCGGATTTCGTTCCAGAGTTCATGGAGCGAGTCGGTTTTCGTGTTTACCGAAATAATCCCATAATTCGTACTCGGCGGATAGTATTTTGCCAACGGCGAATTGTGAAACCGAAACACAGCCCGTTCGTCGCCGTCGCCGACCCGTCCCTGCAAAATCCAAATCATCTTCGGTGATTCCCGTGTTTCCTTCGATGCAAATTGCGAAGAATACTTCAACACAATCTTGTCGAGATAATTCGTTTGACTGTTGTCCTCGTGTCTGCGCAAAATGCTCAATCGGTTGGAATACTTGGAATCCAACACAACATAAACCGGTACTTTGTTCTCTTGGGTAATTTTAAGCAAAAAGTCCGGCGTGTAATAACTGTTCGTTTGATTTCGGCGAGGAACTGTTGTTCGGTAAATCGTCAATTCATTCTCAAAGCGATCCGAATGAACGACCGGCTGATAATAAAGCGTCAATTGGCAACCTTTTTTTTCCAAATGATATGTGTTGGCAACATCCATTTCGTTTTCGTACCAACTGTCGAGAACCCGGTATTGGTATGAAATGATTGCAGACCTGTCTTTTACCGTTTCAAAACCGGCATCGCTCAACATTTTCAGTAGCCGGTACAAACTGTAATACTCGAAAAGTTTATCCAATGTCCGCAAATTGAAAATGATGCGGTTCTTTTTCATATCGAAGTCGCCGAACTTGAACCATTTCATAATCTGCTCGAAAACCTGACTGTACGGTTTGACTTCCTGGAACGTTTTTGTCTTCTGCGGAAATGTTTTGACATCAAACTTGGTACACTGCAAGATTTCGTTGTACTTGTTGTAGAGCGATTCCAGTTTCGAGATGACCACGTTCAACCGTTCGCAAAATCCTTTCGATTCTTTGAGCGGAAATTGCCAAATCGTCGAAATTGCCGGCGGTTGGTATCCTTCCCGAACGGTGCCTTGAATTTTTTGCAATGTACTTTCCCGTTCGGTGATGTCTGCCGCCAGCATTACTTGAACCAGTCGGGCATTTTTCAGCACCAGCATGAGAAAACTCAGAATGACTTGATTCTCATACACATCCCGATTGCTCACCGGCTCCTGCATCAGGATTTTCCGGGGAATGTAATAATTGCCGTGCCGTAACAGTGCCGTCCTTTGCGGAACGGAAACGAGTTGATCCGAATGTTGCATGAGCCACTGAAAGCCGGTAATCGAAACATCCCGCGCTTTCGCATATTCTCTGACGACGTTCGTTTTTTTGATGCTGTGCCTTGCCAGGGCGTTGAAGTATTGCAGATTGCTTTGGTAGCAGATGGCAATCGATTCGATTAACTGGATGTATGCGGTTGGCGATTTGAAGGTTTGCTGTTGGAGCCGCATATCTCCCTTGCGGAGTCGATCTCCGTCGTGCGAGTCCATCGTTCGGTCTCCAAACATCCAATTTCCGATTTTATCGTCTTCAAAATTGAGGAGCGATTTGAGCATATCGACGGCGTTTTGCGTATCTTCCGGCTGTTTGCTGATGCAAGCCATGTAGCGGCTGTACAGGACGGTCGGCTCTTGTTCGCCCCGCTGGGTAAAGCGGAGGGACAAAAAGAGAATGTCGTACAATAACTGAAACGGCTGTGTGGTTTCGTTGTGCCGTTCGTCTTCGAAGCGGACAACATAAGCGTTGCCGTGCCGGATGGTATGTCCGATGGGGGTATCGCCGTTGAGAAATAATTCGATGGTATCGACGTTACCGGGATCACCTTCGATGTGCAGTTCTCCTTGATAGTGTCCGTCTTCAAAGACGACGTTGCGTTCGTCGATGTCTCCGCCGTCGGGCATTTGAGGATAGAACTCAATTTCCACCGGCGTAGCCGTTTTGAACCGATCCGAGAGGAGCAACACACATTTCATCTTGCCGGACAGTCTATTCTTTAGTAAGGAAATTGTCAAGGTTTATGAGCGACACTGGCGTAGGAAGGCAATTACACATTCTTCGGTACGATGTACGGCGCACGGTACTCACGAGTCAACAGTGCGTTTGCCTTTTCGTTGCCGACGAACTGTTCCGTTGCAGAATTAAACTCCAATTTCGGACCGAGCGACCACTGCGGGTCTTTCAGTTCCGGTAGTGCTTCCGCCGTTTCCGTGAGGATAGTACCGATTGCCTTTTGCACAATCGGATCTTCGCCGAACGCTTTTTTGATGGAATCGACCGATGCCGTCTCTCCCAGTCGGTACGAAATGTTGCCAAGATGGCAATGTGCCGCCGAATAATGTCCTTCCAAGATGTCTGCTTCAAGTTTGCCACGCTCACGACTGCGGACGCAGTCGATAAAATTCTTGAACGTACTGCCGGAAAGTCTTACGTGATCCGCTTCGATTTTGACCGATTCGGTCGAGCCATACGGCGTGAAATCTGTCCCGCGAATCAAGCCTTTGTCGGTGTAGAGTTCCATCGAGGACGTATCCGTTTTGACGAGTCCCCGTGTTTCAAAGAGTATCATCGCATCGCCGTAATCGTACAGCGAGAGGGACTGATTCGGTGTTTGCCCTTGATCCTTGAATCCTTTTTCCGGTTCGTTGACATATCGGGCACCGAAGGTTATGACGCTTTTTGGCAACGTTTGTTGACACATCCAGCGACAGAGATCCATTTCGTGAACTCCCTGATTGCCGACATCGGCGTTGCCGAAATCCCAGAACCAGTGCCAATTATAGTGAACGAGATTTTTATGGAACGGTTGCATCGGTGCCGGTCCGAGCCAAACGTCCCAAGCGAGTGATTCCGGTGGTGTTTCTTCGGGTTTGAATCCGATTGTCCAACGCGGTTTGCTGCAATATCCTTTGGCAATTTTCAGTTTTCCGTACTTTCCGCTGTTCAAGGCGGCGAGCATTAGTGAGCGACCGGTTGACGAGCGTTGTTGCGTGCCGTGTTGAACGATGCGGTCATATTTTGCTGCTGCTTCGACGCATTTTCTCCCTTCAAAAACATTGTGCGAACAGGGTTTTTCGACGTAAACATCTTTACCGGCTTGGCATGCCCAAACGGTGAGAAGCGAATGGGTATGATTGCAGGTTGCAATGGAAACTGCATCCAGATTCTTGTCTTCGAGGGCTTTGCGGAGGTCTTGCACGCAAGTCGGGTTGTTGCCGAAAGCTTTTTCGACATCGCCAGCACGCCTGCCATGGATGTTGCTATCGACATCAATCAGGTAGGCGATTTCGACGTTGGGAAGTTTACCGAATTCCTGAATGTGGCTACCGCCGCGTCCATTGATGCCGACGACACCCATACGGATGCGGTCATTGGCACCGAGAACTTGACCGGATGCCTGTGTACCGGAGATGGCAAACGAGGAAGCCAAACCGGCGGCGGCAAGGGATTTCTTTACGAAGGTTCTTCGGGAAATTGTCATGGCTATGGTGGGGGTAAGGTTGTCATTCAACATTTCATTATTATAACGATTGGCAGTTTTGCTGTCAATGCTTTCCAACCTTCTTGACGGTGCGATTCCATTGGAAAAAAATAGCGGGCATGCCTTCATAGCCATTGCGTTCAATATCCGCCAACAATTTGATTATTTGTCTTAACGTCTTTCTGTCTTGTTCTGTCCAGTAAACGTAATCTTTCCACCCAGTTTCCGTAAAACTGATTTTCATTCCATTTCTTGCAGTTCTTCCAATGTTTTCGTAACAAATTTTCCTTCGTTCGCTTCTTGTAGAGACTGATGCAAAATTGCCATGTTAGTCGCACTATAAAAAGGATCTGCCACAAGGGAAAGTTCAAAAGGAATTTTACCTTGCCTTAAAGATTGCCGAATAAAGATATTAAATGCGGAGGACATATTTAGTCCGAGTTCGTTAAAAAGCCTCGGCTTGCTCCTTCAATTCCTTGTCAATTCGTATGTTTACGTTGGTCGTTTCCATCTTCTGCCCTCTGCTTGCGCACGTTGTAGCATAACGAGACGCAAATTGCAATTCATTTCTCGCTCCGCTTTCGTGGGATGACGTTTTCTGACCGAATGATGCGCCCTTCGTAGCACCGAGTTACCCCCGACGACGCGCCCTTATAAACAACAGAGATAAGGGCGCACTGTTTGGGAGTCTTTGTGCTACTAAGGGCGCAGGAATTTTGTTTCCACTCCTTTGTGAACTTCGTGCCTTTGTGTGAAACAAAATGAAACCGGAGTATCAGAACCAAATGTTACACGTCCAAATTTTTCACTTCGAGCGCATGCTTTTCGATAAACTCCCGGCGCGGTTCGACGCAAGTTTGCTAAACGTCCTGTTTCTGCCGCTTCTCTTCGGCGATTTTGGCACGTACCCGTGCGAGGGCATCTTCTACCGTACCGACTTGCTTGTAATACTCCTGCCGCTCTTCGAACGTGGGATATTTTTCAGAAAACTCTTCACGATATTTACGAAGCCAGACGAGTGGGTCGCCTTCATCAGGGAGGTTCCGTGCATCAATTTCTTCAAGGGTTACTGTCATTTTCAACCTCCATTAGGAATAAGTGTTGTTCTGGTGTCAATAAACGAGGCAAACGAAAACCGGCATCAAGCAAGACGGCTTCAACCAGACGGCGATTGGCATTTGTGGCGATATGCTTTTGGTTCCACGTAATCAGAAAATTCATATCATAAATGGCAGAATAGGCAATATGTTCGGCATCTGCCTCTGATTTTTTAGGAATTGCCCTTGCCCGCAGAAGGTCTTGTGCTAACGGCTTGATTTTTTCATTAACCGCAAGGATTGACATTTCCCGCACAATATCCAACCTTGCCTCTGCCGCTTGCGAGTCACCTTTTTCGATTTCATCAAGTACCGTTTGGGAAATGTAGAAATCGAACTTTTCACGTTGTTCCCACCACCGACGGGTGAGAATTTGTTTTGCCTTTTGAATCGGTTCTTCCGTCGGTCTCGCTGTCAGATAACTGATCGTCGAGGATTCAAGGTAAACCTTGGGTTTGTCCAGCGTTGCCATGTCTTGATTGTAATCGAAAAAAGGAAATTTTCAAGAAAGGAGAAATGTTCCAAGAGTATCGGTTAACTGTTTTAGAACAACATCCGCCAACCAAATGCACCGCCGAGCAGGAACACGGAGAAGTATCCGTTAAACATCATTTTTTATTTACGCTCTCAAGATATTCAACGACCTCCGTGTTCCTCTTTTCTTTTGCCAAGTTGAGTAGTGTTTTGCCATTTTTGTCTTTCGCATTAACATCTGCTCCTTTAGAAACGAAAAATTTGATGCATTCGACTGCCAATTTACCGTTTGCAGAAAATTCGAAATCGTTGCGTGCTAAATCGTGGAGCGGAGTTTTGCCCTCTTTATCTACCGCATTAACATCGGCTCCCTTGGAAACGAGAAATACTGCCGTATCAAAACTCACACAACTTGCCGACTCATGGAGCGGAGTCTTGTCCTCTGCGCTTTTTACATTAACATCCACACCACAGGAAATCAAAAAATCGGAGACTTCCCCCCCCTTCCGCTGCCTTGCCGCTAGATGGAGCGGAGTGATGCCATTCTCGTTTTTTGCATTGACATTCGCACTGTTAGAAACAAGGAATTTGCAAACTTCAATGTTCGAATACTCTGATGCACTATGAAGTAAGGTATTGCCGTAGTTGTCGTTTGTATTAAGATCAGCCCCTTTGGAAATCAGCAATTCGATAGTTTTCATATTATCGTGGCATTGAACCGCCAGGTGGAGCGGAGTAAGACCATCTTCTTTTTTGGCGTTAATATCTGCTCCACCGGCAAGAAGAACTTCGATGATTTTTATGCCCTCGTCACGATTGGGGATCGTATAGGCTTCTACGGTACCAGTTCCCCAAGAATGATATGTTACAACATGAAGCGCAGTCACATTTTCGTAGCCCTTGGCGTTTACATCCGCCCCTTTAGAAATGAGAAATTTGATAATTTCTGCATTTTCCTTAAATCCTGCCGCTCTGGTAAGTATGGTACCTCCAAAATTGTCTCTGATGTTAACATCTGCGCCTTTGGAGACCAGAAACTTGACAACTTCAATGTTTTCTGGACAGTGTATTGCCGAATGGAGTGGAGTGTAGCCGTTTTCGTTTTTCACGTCAACGTTCACTCCTTTGGAAAGAAAAAAATCGAGAACCTCGACGTTCCCCTTGCCGTATGGCGTACCACGAGAAGCACGTGGACCGCCACGATCTTCGAGTGTTGCACAATGGAGCGGGGTAAAACCTCGTTCACCCTTAGCATGTATATCTGCCCCTTGGGAAACAAGATATTTGATAGTCTCGATACCGACATTGCGCCGTGCCGCCGTATGCAGCAACGTGTCTTCACGACGATGAACCTCTTGTAAATCTGCAAGAATTTTTTCGATTTCGGCAGGAGAGATGGATTCTATCTCTGCAATTTCTACAATCGCCTCGTGCTCGTTTTCATCTGTCGCTTGTTTGGTCGAAGTGGACGGTGTACAGCCGATTCCACTGACGAGCAAGAGAATTAAAAACAGTCGTATTGTTTGTGTTGACATGATTTTCTTCTTTTGTTGAAACCGGTGGACGTATGCCCGCTGCTCTTTTTGGATTCGCAATCTTACGATTGCGGCTCTGCTTACACATCCAAATTTTTCACTTCCAGCGCATGCTTTTCGATGAATTCCCGACGCGGTTCGACTTTGTCTCCCATCAAAATGCGGAACAGATCATACGCCGCCGCATCTTCCATCGTTACCTGAATCAACGTCCGATTCTCCGAGTTCAGCGTCGTATCCCGAAGTTCCTCGGCGGTTATTTCACCCATTGATACAGCAAATCATGGCAGACATCTATATCGCCGGGCCAGTAAATCGTTTTAAGTTCGGGATAAATTGCCACCTGCTCGAAAAACGAGGGGTCTGCAAGCGGAGCAAACAAACCCTCAAACGGGATATGCTCTCGAACGTCAATAATTCCCTCCATACCATCGGCAAACCGCAATCGAAGCCGATAACCGGAAAGAACATCAACCGATTCAATATCGTGGGCTATCATAAGTTACTCTAAGGGGGGAATCGAAAGTGATATTTGTTGATTTTGTAAGCGATCCCAATTTTCCTGCAACTCTTTCTGATGAATGACCGCCCATTCGATAACGAAACCACGAACACGCGGCGGCAAACTTCCCTGCAATAGGGAACCATTCTCAATGGAAAACGTCGCTTCGTGTTCTGCATATCTCGCATGGAAATGCGGTGGTGGATGATCGCGTGTGTTCATCGAAATAATGACTCCGAAAAAACGGCTGAGTTCCGGTGACATTCTCGTTGATTAGCAATAATGTGAGCAGGAAAAAAGAGGTACTGCGCATTGTACAAAATCATTTGAGAAAAGCAACAGAACCCTCCATGTAGCCAAAACGAATAACACCCTCACGATTTACGCCCTGCCTCGAAACCTTCTTTGTAAATCCAACATGCGGACAATATAAAGCAAATACATGTGCCCAAAATGGATAGGATGCCCAACAGAAAGAAGCCAATTCCCATACGGTATGCCGGGACGATTATGAGATGACCGAGACCTATGACTAAAATATTGAGAGATAGATAAAAGGCAAACATCCCTCCAAAACGTTGCGCATTCATATCGACTGGTTTATATCTCAAGAATCCAAAAAATCCACAGGACTCTGCCGTAGATTGACTCTTTTCTTCGTTTTCGTTTGAAATGTCATTCATGGTATTGCTCTATTATTGCGGCTCTGAACGGCATACTGGCTCAATATCACACATCCAAATTTTTCACTTCGAGTGCATGCTTTTCGATGAATTCACGGCGAGGTTCGACTTTGTCCCCCATCAAAATACGGAACAAATCGTCTGCCGCTGCCGCATCTTCCATCGTTACCTGAATCAACGTCCGATTCTCCGGGTTGAGAGTCGTGTCCCGAAGTTCCTCTGCATTCATTTCGCCCAAACCCTTGAAGCGTGTAACCTGCATTCCCTTTTGACCGCCGCTGCGAACCTCCGTGAGCAACTCCCGCAAGTCCTCGATTCCCTTTGCGTCGTCGCCCCGCCGTAAATGATACCGAGATGTGTCCGTGCCCGTGCGCTCTTGCGGCAAGAGCGAATCGATCTCGAAACCCAATTCGCGGAGTTCGAGCAAATGCTTGTTCAGCGTTCGTACTTCGTGGAGTTCGATGACGTGGAGTCGCGGTGAAACCACCCCGTCATTTTGCTGCGCAAAATGCCCCCCCTCCACAGGAGGGGAATTATTCCCCTCCCTTGGAGGGGTGCCCGATAGGGCGGGGTGGTTATTCCCCTCCTGTGGAGGGGCAGGGGTGGTCTCCGAATCCCCGAGCGAAATCTCTTTGCCGGACTCCGCTTCGATCTTTTCCTGAAACGCTTTTAACTTTTCTCTGTCGGTGAACCACTCTTCCTGCTTGTCGTAGAAAACGTGATACACCGGCAATCTGCCCGAGTCCTTGTCCTGCCGCTTGGCATGTTCCCGAAGACCAATGCCCCGCCGCTCCAACGCCAGCGTCGCATCCTCTAAACCGGCAAGCGTCTTGCAGAGTTTTTCCATCGCTTCCCCTTCAAAAGTCCGACCGTCGCCCGGATCGAACACCGCATTGTTCAAGCCGAGGTCGAGCAGAATCCGGTGCATCTCGTCGTCAGTCGAAATGTACCGATCCGAATGTCCTTTGCGGCGAATGCGGTACAGTGGCGGACACGCAATGAAAACGTGTCCCGCCTTGACCAACTCGTACATCTGCCGATAGAAGAATGTCAACAGTAATGTCCGAATGTGTGAACCATCCACGTCGGCATCGGTCATAATCACGACTTTTCCGTACCGCCGCTTTGCCAAGTCGATGTCCACCCCGATGCCGCAACCGACCGCCGCAATCATGCTCAACACTTCTTTGTTCTCAAAGACTTTCGCATCGGTCGCCTTATAGACGTTCAAAATTTTACCCCGCAGCGGCAAAATCGCCTGATATTCCCGAATGCGTCCCCCTTCTGCGCTACCGCCGGCGGAGTCCCCTTCGACGAGATAGAGTTCACACTTATCGACTTCCTTGCTGGTACAGTCGCGGAGTTTTCCCGGCAAGCCGCCGAAAGATAACGCACCCTTCCGCTCCCGAACCAACGCTCGTGCTTTTCTTGCGCTTTCCCTCGCTTCGGCAGCAACAATTCCCTTCTTGACGATGATCTGTGCCGTCTTGGGGTTCTCTTCCAAAAACTTTGCCAACTGTTCGCCGACGAGCGAATTGACGATGCCTTCCACTTCGCTGTTGCCGAGTTTCGTTTTCGTTTGTCCTTCAAATCGAGGATTGGGAACGCGTACAGAAATAACAGCCGTCAAGCCCTCTCGAAAATCTTCGCCGGAGGGAACGAGCGTTTTCTCCTTAAAAAGTCCCGAATTCTTGCCGTAATTGTTCAGCGTTCGCGTCAGAGCGGTGCGAAAGCCGGACATGTGCGTGCCCCCTTCAATCGTGTAAATGTTGTTGACGTAAGACCGCAGATTTTCGGTGTACTCGACGGTATATTGCAACGCAACATCGACTGTAACGCCTTCGGATTGACCGGTCATGCGGACGACTTCTGCGTGGGCGGGATCGGTCGAGCGGTTCATGTTTTTCACGAAATCGACAAGACCGTCTTTGTATTCAAAAATGTCTTCTGCACCGGTTCTTACATCGCGAAAGATAATTTTTACACCGCTGTTGAGAAACGCCAAGTCCTGCAACCGACGGAAGAGGATATTGTGGTCGAACTTTCGGTCGGGAAAGATTTCCTCGTCCGGCATGAACGTGGTTTTCGTGCCTCGCCTTTCGGACTTGCCGACTTTTTCGACGGGACCGCTGGGAATGCCGCGTGCATATTCCTGATGGTAAATGGAGCCATCGCGGGAAACATCGACTTCGCACCATTCGGACAGAAAATTGACGACGGTAACGCCGACACCGTGCAATCCACCGGAGGTTTGGTACGCACCTTTGGAGAATTTACCGCCGAATTTGAGGACGGTCATCACGCCTTCGAGCGTTGACTTTTGCAGGTCAGGATGGTCTTCGACGGGAATACCTCGACCGTCGTCTTCGACAGTCACGGAGCCGTCATTGTTGATCTGAATGACGATGGTACTGGCGAAACCTGCCATCGCTTCGTCGATGGAGTTGTCAACGACTTCGCTGACGAGGTGATGTAAACCTCGGCTGCTGGTATCGCCGATGTACATGGCGGGACGCTTTCGGACGTGCTCTTGATCGCTGAGATGTTCGAGGTCTTTGGCGGTATAATCTTCGTTCGCACCGGGCAAAACGCCCGGCACCACGGCAAACTGTTCAGTCGATTCGGTCATGCAAAGATTATAGCATAAATGGGAAAATTGACAAGATTGACGTTTACAGAGACGTAATCTTCAGATTGCGCAGAGAGCCAGCGACTGTGTCGCCGGACGGTGACCCACCACATGAACAAAGAGAATATAGCGAACGTTAATCATTGCCGGACTCGGAAGAGTCCTTTTCCGTTTCAAGATATACTTCCTTGCCATCTATGTATTCCACCTTTGATATGAGTTTTCCCGATTCTGAAAATTGTTTGCAGCGCACTCGTTGACCATCGAGCAATTCAAGTTCCCATTGCATTTGCCCATTGGGATACCACAATGTTTGCGTACCTGTCCCTTGCGAAACAACAGAACCTAATGTTCCATCAGGTTTGTAGTATTTTCCATTCAAAACATTGTGGCGGTCAGGGAAAGGCTTGCCAGGCAAACCAAAACTTTCAACAAGTATCTCCCCTTCTTCTTTTAACTGCCCATTGGCATAAAAACCTTTATAAGGAGCATAAAAACCATTTTCGTTTTCGATGCCTGCGGAATAAAGCGACGTAACGTAATAGCCACAATCACCTTCCGCGCAAACTGCCTTGTAGTATTTTTTTCCCCAGATGTCATTGGAATTAGAAAACTCAAAACCATAATAGTGTAAAGTCATCCCTGAATAAACTGTTGATACTTCGCTTTTGGGAGAAAGGTAATACACTACAAGTACCACCTGCCATAACAAGAACACTGCCAGCGTTAGCAAAATGGGGTATAGCACGAAGTTTCGGAAACGTCTCGAAGGATGGGACAACATTGTTTCGTTAGGACCGGAACGGTAAATGTTTTCTAGAACTTGTTCCGAATATAGCACCGATTGGGGGGAAATGCAAGTCCCTGTCTTCTCGGTTTCACTCTTGACGTACTCGGTTCGTTTGGGTACTATTAGAATCAGTACAGAGAAGGAAAATGACAACTCACGTCGACGTAAAACCGGAGATGATTGAATGGGCGATTAAGCGTTCCCAACTCGCTGAGAATGCGCTCAAATCGCCCATCCTCCAACTTGCCCGACAATGGGTTAGTGGTAGCAAACCGCCGACTTTGTCCAAATTGGATGAATTTTCTAGAAAAGTCAGGGTGCCTTTCGGTTATCTTTTTTTGGACTCGCCGCCTGACGAACCCCTTCCTATCGCAGATTTTCGCACGTTTGACGACAAAACTCCACGCAATCCAAGCCCTAACTTGTTGGACACGATTTATGACATGCAATTACGGCAAGACTGGATGCGCGAAGAAATGATCGCAAACGAAATGGAGCCGATTTCCTTCGTCAATTCAATCGGCACAACAGAAACAATAGCGGCAGCAGCCGAACGAATACGAAATAGTCTTGGCTTATCAGAAAATTGGACACAAAATTGCAAAGACGAAGAAGATTGTTTTGCTCAATTGCGCCAAGCCGCTGATCAGTTGGGAATTTTGATTTTTCTCAATGGTATTGTCGGGGTGAATACGCATCGTCCATTGAATTGTCAAGAATTTCGCGGCTTTGTTCTTTCCGACGAATATGCACCCTTGATCTTTGTCAATGGAAACGATGCCAATGCAGCACGACTGTTCACATTGGCACACGAACTGGTTCACCTTGCTCTTGGAAAGTCGGGATTATTTAATCTGCGGAAATTTGATGTCGCACAAGACGAATTGGAGCACCGATGTAATAAAATTGCCGCCGAATTTCTTGTGCCTGCGACGGCATTTGAAGATGCATGGAAAAAACACGCATCTGATACACCTTTTGCGGAGACTATTGTAAAACTTTCCCGAAGATTTCGAGTCAGTCGTTTGGTTATTGCTCGTTTGGCACTGGATCGCCAGTTGCTCTCTCGTAAACACTTTCTTGCATTTTACAGAGAAAGCAAAGCAGAATGGGAATATCTCAAAGCGAAAAAAAAAGCAGAGGGAAAGAGCGGCGGAGATTATTACAACACGACAAAGAGTCGACTATCTCGTCGTTTTTCTGAAGCCGTGTTTGCCGCTGTTCGAGCCGGAGAATTGCTTCATCGGGACGCTTACAACCTAATGGGACTGACCGGAAAGACATTTGAGCAATACCGAAAATTGGTACTGGAGAATAAAGATGGGTGATGTGCGTTTTTTACTCGACGCTAATTGTTTCATTGAACCGAGCAAAACATGCTATCCGTTTTGTTTCGCACCGGCTTTTTGGGAATCCTTGATTCGCGGACATACCGAAGGGAAGGTTTTTACTTTAAGCGAAGTCAAGAAAGAGATTTCGGAAGACGATATAAAGGCTTGGTTTGAACGGAAAAATTTTCCAGACTCTTTCATTTTAACGGAAACGGTAGAAACCATACAAAACTATGCAACAATGCAAAATTGGGTTCAGCAACATTCGTTCTTTACATCTTCGGAGAAAAGTAAGTTTGCCAACAAAAAAGCAGATGGTTATTTGGTTGCTCATGCAAAGGCGCATGACATGATTGTTGTAACGCAGGAAAAACTGATCGTTGATCCGAAAACGACAAAAGTAAAAATCCCAAATCTGTGTCAGCAGTTTGACGTTGAGTATATCAATTTGTTTGAAATGCTCAAGCAACTGAACGTTCGCTTTGTTTTAGAGCAATAACGAAAACTACCAGACAGACCGCCGGAGGTTTGGTACGCTCCTTTGGAGAATTTCCCGCCGAATTTGAGGACGATCATGACTCCTTCGAGCGTTGACTTTTGCAGGTCGGGATGGTCTTCGACGGTGCTATGTTTGCTTGTATGGGGCTTCGTTCGCACCGGGCAAAACGCCCGGCACCACGGCAAACTGTTCAGTCGATTCGATCATGCAAAGATTATAGCATAAATGGGAAAATTGACAAGATTGACGTTTACAGAGACGTAATCTTCAGATTGCGCGACGTTATGAGACAACAGTTTCAAAATCGGTCAACGTTACGATTTTCGTTTTCTTGAATGTTTCCAAGACCAGCAGATCGTCATCGCCGGTAATCAGGTAGTCGGCGTTGCCATCCTTTGCCAAAGCGAGAAGAAAATTATCCTTCGGGTCACGGCAAACTTCGACTACGGAATGGACATCGACCAGTTCGGCATCGGTTTTCAATCTGGCAACGAGTTTTTCGTAAAGTTCTCGATTTACCCGCTTTGCAAGGTACGGTTTTTGGATGGCATCTTCCAAATCATGGAACAATTCTGTAGATACCAACACAATGTTTTCTGAGCCAAAAAATACTTCTGTGCGATATTGAAAGGTCTGTTTCAGTAACGAACTAATCCAAATATTTGCGTCAACGGCAAGCCGCATTTTTTTGGTTCCTTTCGTAGCGTTCTGCTCTGGCTTCTTTACAAATAGCGACGATTTCCGGCATCGTCAATATTTCTTCGTCGGGTACACCATCTTGTCTCTGACCGTCGATAAGATCGCGGCATTCGCGGCAATCGTGAATATCAGGGTATTTGAGGCGAGCACGGCAAGTGGGGCATTTGAGGCAATAGTCGTCCGGTTCGGCGGTTTTTTTCAAATTTTGCGACGCAAGGTCATCGATCAAGCGTTCCGCCATCGGATTGACTATTCTGATTTGCATTGTTTTAACAGCACTCATGTTTTGCTCCTTTTTTCATTCGCTCGGATTGACACGCGGAAAGCGTCCTTTTTCTTGGCGTTGTTGCCGATAGCCCTCTGGAATAGGATCGCCCGGCTTCCACGAATTGGGACCCGGTGCCCACTCGCCAGCCTTTTCACGTGCGGCTTTTTCTTCTTTCAACTTTTTTCCGAGTGCCTTGGCATGTTCCGGCGGATTGTCGATCAAATCCTGAAGACGTTTCCACTGCTCGTCAGTCAACACATCGAACATCTTCGTATTGAACTTCATCGAGAATGCCTTGCTACTGTTGAAGTGTCCTTCTGACATTTTTTTGTATTCGGGGTCTTGCATTAACTTTTTGTGGACTGCGAGCGTTTTTTCCTGTACCACCTTCGCATTTTCCGCCGCTTCTTTCTCCTTTTCTTCCATTATTTTCCTTCCTTCTTCTCCATCCATCCACTGAATGGTCACAAAATTTGGAAGTCCCCCTTGTTTTTCAAGTTCGTCAAGCACGTCAAGCACCTTGTTTTGTAATGTGAACGAATCATTTACGAAACTTTCGAGGTGCTGCTCAAATTCAGGTTCAAGTTCCTTTTTGATTGCTGACATCTGTTGTCTTTGGGCATCGGTCAGATTGAGTGCTTCAAACATAACCGGCGTAGCCATCGGCATTTCCGCCAAGTTTGCTAAAAATGTCTCATTCACTTTTTGTTTTTGCTCCGGCGTTAGTACGTTGTTCATGGCATCGTTCATTTTGGTCCTCCACAATGATCCCTGCGCTGCTTGGATGTCCAATAATCTTTCCTGCGTCTCTTTGTCAACCCTTTGTTCGTAGAGAGCAGCCGGACCTCCAAGTTCACCCATCTCGTCCCGGAGTTTCTGATATTCTGGATTGTCGTGCATTTCCACCGAAACTCGTTCTTGCATATTTTGGATTTCCTCAAACTGCTCGTCGAAAACGCCTAACGTGGTGCGGTAGTCCGAGTCTTGCATGAGAAAGATAATCAGTCCGCTTGTGCCTTGACCATCCCAGGATGAACGGAGACCGGTCTTCATGTCATTTTTTTGGGATTGCTGCATCCCTCGCATGATTTGTATGCGATTCTGCGGCTGGGCATAACTTGTGAGCGAACAGAGCAGGCACGTAGCGGCAATGAGCAATAGTTTTGTTTTCATAGGATACCTCGCGGGTTGGATGACGTGATTCTAACGGAATCGGTAACGTTTGCAATCCATAGGATTGCATCTTTCGGTAGAAAAACGTGTAACACCAAATCACGGCATTCCGTTAGGAATGCCTCTTTTGGTA
>Ga0082212_10005569_pt1 | contig 17132 bp, 20 predicted proteins | sample TergutNt197P3_FD_71548 | JGI IMG/M metagenome (GOLD analysis project Ga0082212, IMG submission 71548) | Neocapritermes taracua P3 segment gut microbial communities from Petit-Saut dam, French Guiana - Nt197 P3 | ecosystem: Host-associated > Arthropoda: Insects > Digestive system > Gut ... | reverse complement strand
CAGTTATCGAGCACTTCGGGAGTAATCGAAAATTCCTTCCCCCCTTTCACGATCACTGTTTCGGACAGTATCTCTTTTTCAAATGTCGGTGCTTTCTTTTTCATAGTAGTCAGAATACAGGAGCCAGGAGTCAGAAGAGTTGGACGGGCTGCGCCCGGCATTTTTCTCCTGACTACTGACTTCTGACTCCTGTATTCTTCAATAAAAACCGTATTCAAATTTGAGCATGACAAGGTTGGGACTTATCGCGATGCCCACTCTCACCACTGTATCACCTACCGTTTGGGTTAGTCCGTTGTCTCCGAGCATGACATACTCGCCGACGTTCCAATTCCACAAATCGTTCTTAACGATTCCCTGTGTGAGAATCGTCTTGCCGACTTTGAAGCCGACGACTTTGGGGTGCTGTAAACCCGCCTCCACAAAGCCGTCCGCTCCAATCGCTACAAACGAGCAATCGGGCAGGTGCGACACGTCCAAACCATGCAGATCAATCGTGAAAAAATCTTGATTGACCACTGACAGAGGATTGTTCTTCGTGCCGTTCCCTTGCAATGTACCGTCAGTGTGAATTTCTGCCAAATTACCCTTTGGTGATTTTTTGGTTTTGACGTTCAACGATTTACCGCCAATGACCATCGGCACGTCAATAGTGTGCGATTCGCCGCCAAGACGGAGCCTTCGAGCATGAATGTCCGCGAAAATCTGATTGTGCCGTGCGGTAACGTAGGCAAACGGATCAGGAGCGGTCGTGTCCGTCGAGTGCCGAACCCGATACATGGCAATGTAAGCGAGTTCGGTACAGAGCGTTCGAATGACCGGCGGAACCGGATTGAATGGGACTTTGTACGCACAGCCCAAAAGCCGAGATTCGATTTCGTCGGAATGGATTTGGAGAAAATGCTTGATCCGATTCGTGACCTTCGCCGACTTCGGAACATCCGCATTGAAATTCGCTGCATCACGGACGTTGGTCTCTCCCCATCGCAGGAAAATATCGAAAAGCGTTGCGTAAGCCATGAGAGGAGAAAGGAGTTAGGAGGAAGGAGATAGGAGTTGGAAAGCAAGAGCAGAGTCTTTTATCTACTCTCCGCCGTCAGGTGTGAAATTTGATGCCATATCTGCGTAGTCCCATTGTTTCCGAGGTTTGATCGCTTGCAACGTTTTGCCGGAACCGGTACGACCGGGAGCCGTGCGTCCGACTCCGTGGGTCGCTCGCTTTGCGGCTTGTTGTCCCGCCGTTTTCGCTGTCTGTTGCGCTGCCGTCTTTGCGGCTTGTCCGGCAACTGCACGGGCAGCGGTTCCCGCTACGGCTCGCCCAGCCGTTCCTAACACGGCACCGATAATTGGTAAAGGCATAATCTAATCCTCCATTTCGTAATCTTGTGTTTGAAATTCTGCTGCCGTCGGCTGTCCGCCGTCTGCCGTCTCTCCCTCCTCCGGCGGTTCTTCGTCGTAATGCTCCTCTTGCAATTCGTCCATCTGGTCTTGATTTTGGTTTGGGTCAAGCGTCGGATGCCGTTCGAAGAATAACTGCGATTGTTTCACGTTGCCGACTTGAATCTCAACCAGATTATCAATACCGAAATTGATCAGCGTTAGATGATTGACAATTTGTTCCTGAATTGCCGTCGCAAGGACGTGGTTGCGGCTTTCCATGATCGTTGCCGCAATATCGGTAAACGATTCCAGTTCGGCACGGCTCCCGCTTGCCCGTCCTTCTTGAAACAGACGAATGGGCATGCCGATAGAGTTCACCAAAAGTTCCTCAATCTGTTTCTGCCGTTCAATGAAAACAGAAACATTGCCGGGCGTATCGGAGAACGTTTCGATTTTCCACGCGTTTTCTCCGCTACTGACTGCATCGACGACTCTTGCCGTTGCTTGTGGAAGGGCAATGCCAAAGTTCTGATCCATTGCGGCAATCGTTTGCCGGGCGATTTCCGCATTGTCCTCTTCAATAGGCTGTCCGTTCCCATCTGTACCGATGCGGGAACGCCCGACCGGATAGTAGAGTGCCACCCGACTCCCGACGCAACGATTGAAAAACCGCTCCACTTGGCTGTTGATATTGCACCATTGTTTCCAAAGCGGAACGGTTGATTCCAAGACTGATGTGCCGTACCAATTCTGCCCTTCCACGTCAATCGACATGATAAAGGACTCCTCTTTTTTCAATCGAATAAGCGGCTTGGTATGCGGCATCCGTTGTTCAAAACCGCAAAAGTTTCCATTCCGATCCGCTAAAATCCAAGTGTATTGATGCAGGAGCGGTTTGAGTTGTTTGATTTCATAGAGTCCGTTCTTCGTATTGTAGGCATAGATGGCTTCAAACGGCGAGTAGCCGTAAATGAGCATGTTTCGGATGCCCTGCGTGATAATGGTATTACGAATCCGTTTGACGTTCGTTTCAATCCACTGCTCGATTCCTCTGAATCGTTCAGCAAAGAGAGGCGGCAGATTGGGATTCAATTCGTACCGCCAAGGCACCCCTTCCAGTTCGCCGGTCAAATGGTCAAGAGCGAGTTTGACAAGCGGATGTTTAGAGCAATCCCGTAATTCCTTATAGGAAGGAGTCTCCTCCGTCCCCGCAATCCGATAGAGTAGCCCATTGTACAAGGGTGCAACAATGACCTGCGCTGTCGATTTATCGAAAAGATTCGGCAGTCCGACTTTTTCAGGGGGGAGTTTTGCAAGAGGCTTTTTCCGTGCGGGGGACATGCCGGATTATGCGGCACGGTAGAGATTCTGTCTATTTGGAAAACCGAGAGTTCGCACAAGTGCGGACTTTTTTCACTTCACGTTCTGCGCTGCGTGCTCCCAGCTGTTTTCGGACTTCCGGTTAAAATGCTTTTCGGCGGCTTTCGCGACACCGCTCTCGACGGCATTTGCCGCTCGGTCTGCAATACGAGTCGCGATGGCTCCGGTAATTGCTCCACCCGCCGCTCCGGTAAATGCGGCATATTTAGAGGAACCGAGCAGCTTCCGCCGCTTGCGTTTTCTGCGCCGGTGAGTCGTGTTATTTGAGACTGTCATCGTTTTCATTTTCCTCCATGATAAAAAACTGTCGATTTTGGAGCGAGAAGTTTTTGCCCGGTAAAACTTTCCTTCCTCTCTCCTCTGCCGCCGTCTGCCGTCTGCTGTCTGCCGTCTTTTCCCGCCGTCTGCTGTCCGCCGTCTTTCAAACGTTCCACCTCGGCTTGGATATCCTTCTCACGCATCAGAATGACCTTATGCTGTCCGTAATGCTCTTCGTGTGTCAGCAGGAGATACCCTAAAGAATCCGACATGTGTGTTAGTTCGATGTTCCGTTTATCTTGTTCCCGTGTTCCTTCTTTCCACGTTACCGAAAACAGGTCTTTGATAAGATACCGACATTTCGGCGCAATCATCAGCCGAATGGTATAGTCGGCGGTTTTCAGAAACGAATTGACCCGCTCAATCCGGTAAATCACCGATGGATTGATCCGGGGAAAAATCACCTTCATCGGGATTCGCTTTTCCTCTTCGATCAAGAGGTAATCGGAAATATCCGCAGAAGTTTGCCGGTGCCGTCCTGCCGCATCGCCATAGGCAATATACTGCCGAGCCATCCCGCCGAACTTGGCAACCAACACGTCCAGAGCGGCACGGGTATTGGAATTGGCAAGCCGTACCTCATCGAAAACATAAAACACTTCCTCTTTGTACTGGGCGACGACAATGGAATACCAATCGACATTAAAATCGAACCCGAAAAGGATGGGCAGATTGGGGTCAATCTTATAATCGTCTGCCATGATATTATCGTCAGCAAAGGCATAATAGCATCCCCCGGCATAAGTCGCCCATTTGCCGAGGGCTTGCTCCCTGAAACCCTTTGCATCAAGCGAGACACGCAAGACCTCCCGAAAATCTTTGTTCGCATAAGACCAATGGATATAAGCATACTGGTCATCCGTTTCAGAAATGGCATGGTACTTTTCGCAGGTCTCTTTGAAATCCTGTCCACCGATCCCGTTTGACTTTGGAACGCCGACCCGCCATACCCACGAATCGGGAACTTGCGCCATTGCCGGGAGTACCGTCAGATCAAAAAGACCCGGTAATTGGTCAGAAGACTCGTCAATAATCGCCCCGGTGATACTGATCCCTTCGATTCTTTCCCGTTTTTCACCCGATTCCAGCGTGAGAATCGACCCATTTTTGAAGTAAAAGGCGAGTTCTGACTTGTTCATTGCCAGAACCTCGGCGGCAAGCGGTTTGAGCATTTCGCACATCCGTTTCCAGCAGACTTTCCGAGCCTGATTGATCGTCGGCAACACGTAAATGTACCGCCCTTCACGGTGCAGGGCTTCCAGAATAATCTTGCGAAAACAAAGTAACGATTTCCCGCTCTGACGCGGGGCAACGACGCAAACGAACCGTGCCTTCGTATTCCACAGTTCCGCTTGCTGCGGAACATAGTCGAGAGGAAGCCAGTCTTTGAGGTTTTGGGAGACGGCAGACGGCGGACGGCAGACCGCAGCAGAGGATGCTTCCATACCGCTTGCGTCTGCCGCCGTCTGCCGTCTGCTGTCTGCCGTCTTATCCATACTATTCGTCGAAAATAATCGTCCGCAGTTCCCGGTGCAGTTTTTTGTATGCCGGACTCCATTTCGACAGTCGGAACATTTCGTCCATAGACCGTCGCACCCCTTTGGCGGCAAGCAAGATTTTGCCGTTCAATTCGTTAATCTGCTCTTCCTTTGGATCGACAGGGGAGAGCATAAAATCGTTGTCTTTACTGATTTCATCGGAGATCGCCCGGACTTTCCGGTCGCCGGACATGACATCCTTGATGTCCTGCTCCGTTCCTTTGTGCAAGACATTAACGGCATGCGATATGAGCCGTTCCGAAACGTTGAATTGCTCGGCGGCTTCTTCAAGCGTTACCTCCGACCGCCCGCTTTCCTTGCGTTGCAATTCGATAATAGCGGCGGCGACCATTGCCCGTTGCGATTCTGAAAGATGCCGTCGGCAAAGATTCCGGCTCACCACAAACGGAAGCGGGTCATTGCCGTCGAACTCTACGTAGTCCGGTTCGATATTAAGCATCTCACAGGCAAGATACCGGTTCCGCCCATCAAGGATTTTCCCTTCAAAAAGGGTAATCGGAGTCAGGAGTCCATTCTCCCGGATATCGGAGACCAAAAGTTGCAATTCTTCGTCCGAACAGCGGGGAAAAATACAGCAGAGTTCGTGAAATTCGTATTGTGTAATCATTGCGTTTTTTGTCCTCTTTTTGGGGGTTTGAGTGTAAGGTTCAGTGCAACATTTCGGGGTTGCGGTTATTGGGGTCTCTTTTTATCGAAGGTTTAATCGGTGTGCGTTCGTACTATTAGTCCGAATCAAGGCATTTTCGACCTCTGCTGCGCGCTGCATTTTTCAGTTGCAACTCGCACCCGCAAGGGCGGCTAATAGCGAAGTCATCGACCGCTCCGTATCGACCGGTTGTGGGGGCGCATGCGCCTCCGCCGTGCCGTCGAGCAGCCCCTTGTACGAGACCGTTGCCATGTCTTGAAGGTTATCAAACAAGGTAGCGAACCGGTCGATGTCAGGATCAAAGTTATGGTCATATTTTTCGCCATCGTACAATTCATTCTCCCGGCACTTCAAATGAGGACAGCCAAAACAATACTTGCCCCAGCGTGTACACGTCGGCGGCAGTTCAAAACAGTATCCTCGAATCTGATACCGCAAAATGTTCCGTGCCTTTTGCCGATTATCAAAATCCTCCGAATTGGACAATTCATACGCGGCGAACTTATCCTCCGCCTTCTGCTCATGCATCGCCCGTGTTTCCTTCCTAGACCTCATTGTCGTCGTCCTCCTCTATGTCGATATAGTCCGGCGGTGCGATTGCGGGAACCGTTCCCCGCAACAGATTCAGTAATTCCTGCGCTCCCGTCTGTGTCGATGCCTTCGCATGCACATCCCGTAAGTGCTTTTCGGCGGCGATCAAGTCTCTGGGTGTTGTTACGGGTGATTCAATAATGCCGTACAACTTTGCCGAAACATTAAGCCGGTGCATGGCTTTTCCCCGCTTCAGGCACTCTTCGATTTTCGCATCGGCAACCCGCCGGACTTCCGGGAAAAGCACCCGGACATCGTCAATGTCGAAACCGAGTGTCCCCATAATCGCAAGGGCATCCTGTTTTTCATTGTCCACCTGCCACCTCCTTTGTATCTGCTTTTTGGATACGCCGTTGATTGCGCCGGACTACATTTCGGTTCTTACTCCCGTCGGGGTTCGTTTCAAATTGTTGCCGGACAAGCGACAGCAATTTTCTGATGTTGGTGTAGCCCGTGTGTTGCCGCTTGTTCTCAAATGCGTCGTTGTTCTCTTTGGCAAGGAACTCGATGATCCGCACCCTCACTGCATCATCCTCGCTTGCCTCGGCAATGTTGAGAGCAATGTCCCGGAGCCGCCCGGCAAATTTGACCTTCGCTTGCCAGTAAGTCTGATTGAACGGATGATGCTCCTCTTCAAGGATTGCCGCAAACTGCCCCTCCGTATAACCGAGTGCCGTACCGACTTCGTGAATCGAACAACCTTTTTCAGCAAGGTTTTTGATTTTTGTTTTCTGCTTGGTGGTTATCAAATCAATCGTTTCGTTCATGGCAATTCCTCACCGTTTTTCGAGTGATGTCAACTTTTTTCGTGGAAAAAATGTTATCTGTTTATACGCCTGAAATGGCTTTGGGGTCAAATCGTATTTCCGATATTGCTGGTTGGCTGTGTTCATTAAAAATCTGCGAGCAGGGTATGTTCCAAACGAGTAACGGGAATTTTTGCTACACGTTAATAAACGTACGTTACGTAAAAAATATATCTATATCTATACCTGTTATACTGTTACTCGTTATTTTTCCTATTTTTCTAGTCTCAAACGGTTATGAGTTACGGGAATTTTACTGGTGTTTTTGTCCCGGTTACTTGCTCATTATTGTATGTTATGCCCAAATCATCTGTCCTATTTTGCAAAATATTGCCCAGTAATGGGAATGGCATTCCTTGTTTAATTCCTGCTATTCTCTATTTGCCGCCTTTTTGGATTTATATGGCACTCGGTAAACGGTTGATTTTTGTCTTGATCCTCCGACAATTTTTTTCTCTCTGACAAGTTGCCCAGTAATCAGTAAATTGTGTATCGCTTTTTTTCGTAACGTGGCATCAATTCCTTTTTTGAAACGATCCATTATTTCGGTTTGCGTGGCGGTTCGTTTTTTCCTGACGTAATTCAGTATGTCATTTTCGAGGTGTCCCTGTTCGTTTGTTGCCATGTGATGGTTGGCAATATAGAGTTTTCGTAGGGTGAGGTGTTCGGAAAGTCGACATGCCCACGTTGCGGCTTCTGCGTCAATTATTGGCTCGTCCATTGACGCACTGCAAGCATAGATGAGAGCTAGTTTTTTTGCTTCTTCGACGCTACGTACCCAAAGACATTGGAAGTCTTCCGGGGTGTTTTCCTCTGCATTCGTACATTGATCGCAAAAATGGTCGAAAACCTGCTTTGCTTCTTCGGTGTACGCAACGACCGTTGGTTCAGGAAATACTTGGAACAATGGTAAGTGCTGTTCTTGTGGTATTGGGAGAGCAAGCGGCTTCTGTATCCACGCTTTGACCTGTTCCTGAATCGTTTCCGGGATAGGCAATCTCTCATGCATTTTTCGTTTCTTTTTGTTTTGGTCGGCAAAAAAGAAATTGACTCGTCCGATGAAGCCGCGTTCGATCAGGTCAGGTGTCATCGCCTTAAATACACTTTTGAACGTTCCCGTACCGTACAGGCTACAATGCGGCTCTGTAACATCAGGTGCTTCAATATCGGAGACTTTGATGTCGGCAGACACGCTTGATTCAGCCGATGAGTACAATTCGGTGAGGTAGTCAAGTAATTGGGACGTGGGAGAGTTTGGTTTTTTGATGATCTCTTCCAGTTTTCCGCCGACTTCATCCCAAACCATGAGGAGTGTTTTTGTCTTTTTTTGGAGATAGCGCAACAATGCGGCATGCCCGGAAAAAGTGCCGACGATGCTTTTGGCGATTTCTTTTATCTGGCGGCTCCTGAAAAATGTAATGGCTCTGTTTTTTCCTGTCCCTGATTTACCAATGGAAAGAGCATAGAAGTTGGAACGGCAAGCATCGGGCGTTTGATAGTTTTGTCCGATGAGATGGGCAACCATTGTAATTCCTGTTGCTAATGCGAACTCTTGTTGTTGAACAGGATTTGTGTCGAAACAAAAGTTTGCAATTTCTCCGACGAGTCCGGGAGGATTGAGTAAATCCTCTGGTATCAGACCGGGGTCTTCGATATTATCCTGTTTGATTTCATCAAGGTTTTCGATTGCGAAGTCGTCGAAGGCACTTGGCATTTGCATCGGGACTGCTTCGTCGGCTTTTTCTTCTTCATTCGCGTCTTGTGAAATGGGCGGGATGGTTACGAAGCCGGATAATGCGGTCGTTGAAAGTGTATCTCCGTAGCCTTGCGTGGCGAGTTCCTTCGCTGCGGCGGAAAAGTCGCCGCCATGTTCGAGGATGGCATAGACGTTGAAATAGGAGTAAGTCGTGGCATCAAGCGGTGCGGCATCTGACGAAAAGACGTGGAACGTCGGGGTATCGGTGTGAAAAATTGCCGAATGACCGGCGTTTTTACCAGGTCGCCGCCATAGTTCGTCATGCTCGCTTTTTTGCCCTACATAAGTCCAGCCGTGCTTTTGCAGTACCTCTTTGATGAAGCCGATACCGTTTTCATTGAGTGCATCGCCGGGACGTTTACCTTCCGTTTGTATCGGAGCAGAACGTTTGGGCGGCGGAGGCGGGAGCGGTTTTTGATATTCGTTGAAGCTCCTTGCTAATTCAAACAGATATTCTGCTTCATGCTCTTGAAGTATCGGGATATGACTAAAATCCCCTTGGAGCAATTCATAGCCCGGTGTGGGAGCGCAAAGAAACAAATTGCCCTCACCTAACGTTTCGATCAGTGTCTTGCCGTTCGCATCTCTCGCCAGTTTCTTGTCCGCATGGACTTCTGATTCTGTGCGAAACACAACATGGTATCCACCGGATTGCGACTTTTCGATAACAAGACGATCAAAGAGTTCTGGACTACATTGCTGCCGAAACGCTTCAAATGCCTTGCCATGCTGATCAAAATCAATGACATGGAGATTGCCGGAGATTTTACCGCACACGATACAGAGAGCGTCGGCGAACCAACATTTCCACTCCGCTTCCGTTGGGAGACGATACTGATACTCCTTCCATCGCTTTCCGATAGCAGGACGTTTTTCCGCTTTGAGGGCAGGAAGAGTACAGAGACCCGCATCAATATATTGTAATGCTATTCCTTTGAGACTTATCAAAATGGCACCTCCTCGCTCGCATTGTTTGGTATCTGAAATAGTGCGCAAGTGTCGGTTGCTCGATGCCCATCGTTTCCGTGATCATAACACCAGCCGTGATTCCAGTGCTGACATTGATCGCATTGGCAGGCGACAAAATGCTCACAAGCAGGCTCTTCGCCAAATAACCCGGTTTGATAAGGACAGTCTCCCCTATAATAGAGTCCACAATCGCCGCAAGTTTTCGGCGGAACGTAATCGGGGCTCGCTTCCGGTTTTTCAGTAAACTCATGCTCAAAAACTTCGGCGAAGTGCTGTCCCGCTGTTTCAATGACCGTGAGCCTTTGCGGAACAGCAAGGTATTGCGAAAAGAGTAGAGCATCGTCCACGGTGGTCGGCGGAGTCAGGTCGGTGCGTTGCTTCCACCAAGGGACGAATTTATTCGACCACGCCCAGCCCTTGTGTTCGGGGCAAACCCATTTGGAGACAAATTCGTTAATGCCGACTTCGTAATCAATACGAAGCGTCGGCGGATCATCCGGCGTTCCATTCTTTTTGTAGTGTTTGGAGTAAGAAACATTGATAACAGGAAATTCCTTCTCCGTAATCTGCCCAGAGAGGATGCCGTCCTTGCTGGCGGTTTGATCGAGTTTGGATTCCGGTTCCTTCATAGGAAAGATATACCCGCACTCGGCACAGCGGGAAATGCTAATAGGAATGACATTATGGCATTCGGGACATTCCCGGACGGGAGCCTCACCGCTATTATCACCGCCGTTTTTCGTTGTAATCCTGATGGCATCGACACAGCCATGCCGCTGGATATTACTGCCATAGTCGAGAATAAGCGAGTCCGTTTTCGATTCATGGAGTCTGAAACTCCTCCCGACCATTTGATAATAGAGTCCAGGTGAAAGTGTCGGACGTGCAAGAACAATGCAATCAATCGCCGGAGCATCGAAACCGGTGGTCAACACGTTTACATTGACAAGCCATCGGAACGATTCGCCTCGCTGGTAAACATGGATAGGTCTGTCCTGAAATCGTGCAAGAAATTCTGCCCGTTCTTGCGAGGATGTTTCTCCGGTAACAAGTCCAGCTTCCTCGCCGGAAAGTTCCATGATTTTTCGTTGGAACAGTGAGGCTTGGGCAATGTCGGCACAAAAGACCAGTATTTTCTTGCGGCTCGCTGTGTTTTTCAGAATGTCGGCACAGATCGAATGAACGGCGGCTTCGGTCGAAAAGAGTTCCGCCACTTCTTCGCTACGGAATTCGCCGTTTCGGATATGAATTTTTGAGCAGTCAATCTTTTCGGCAGGGACTTTCGTGTGAATGCGGCACAAAAAGCCTTCGTGAATCAGTTCCTTGATACCCTTTTCGTAGCAGATATGATTGAGCAGATTTTCCGGCTTGCAAAGCATGCCGCTCGACAGGCGATACGGCGTTGCAGTGAAACCGATGAGTCGGACATTGGGGTTGACGATTTTCGCCTCCTTCATAAATGTCCGGTACATTCCTTCGCCCGACTCTGGAAGAAGGTGGCAGTTATGAACAAGGACTCCGTTGGCATAATAGGTCGGGTGTTCCGTTACTTGAAGATTGAATACAGTAAGCGGGCTTTCGAGTTCGACAATTTCAACACTTTCCACCCTAATTCCGTCAAATGCCGAATTTTCCTCTTGTCGGCTTGACGGTTTTTGAGGGTCTGATGTGAATAACCGTCCAACTCTATTGCCAATTTCCGTTCTGGCATCCCCAGATCGACTTTGTAAGCATGCGGTGCTCCCTCTGCCCTCTGCGCTGTGTTCGTAATGACCGGATATTCCTTGTTCCAACCATTGCTCAACAATGTCAGTAATTGTTCCTGAATGTCTAACACATGACCGTTGCCCGCACGGTTGGTAATCATTCTCTTGTTGCGGTTCTGTGTTGCTGTCATTTTTGTCCGGTGTTCCTGATTGAACATCGGGTTTTCCAGCATCTTGGAACAAGAGATTGAACAAAACCGTTTCTTGTTCCATGTTGCTTCCTTTTCGTGATGCTTGATCGAACCATCTGGATTGTGATTCCTCCAAGGTCTGAAGGTGTTCCCGCAGCATTCGCACGTCTTCACGGCTGTAAACATTCGTACCTTTCGCCAACTTGCTGGCTTGGCACCAGCCTGTTTCGGTGAAGAAGGGATGGTTTGGGGTACATCGAATAGTATCTCCATTGTTTAGTCCTATTTGAATGATTGTTTTTGTTGTACGGGCAGAAATTGCCTCAACCCTGCCTACGCCAGCAGCGTTGTAAATTGATTGACCGATGTAAATATCTTCAATTGCCATGTCGCCGCGAGGGGTTGCGATTGAAGTACCTGCCGGAAAACATTCGTCCACTAAAATGAGGTCAAAACGTCCGAGAGCGCAGGCTTTTTTGTGAACCGATTGAATCCCGGCAATGATGACCGGCTCTTTGGTCTTGCGTGATTTTAGACCGGCGGAATAGACTCCGAAATTTACTTCCGGGGCAAGCCGGTGCAATTTGTCGGCGTTCTGTTGCAATAATTCCTTGACGTGGGCAAGGATCAAGACCCGCCCGCCCCAACGCAGAACAGCATCGGAGCATATCTGCGCGAGGCATAGGCTCTTCCCGGCAGCGGTTGGAAGGACAACGCACGGGTTGTCATCTCTCGTTTGTAAATGCTCATAAACAGCGTTTACGGCTTCGATTTGATAGGGACGGAGTTGCATTGTAAGGGAAAAAATACGGAAGAACTGGAATAACAGTTATTCAGGGTGGGTCAAATCGTAAATGGCATCGGCGAGTTTGTCGGTCTCTTCAGCTACTCTGCGTTGCAGTTCTTCACTTGCGTCGCCGTAACATGCACAGAAGATTTTCGCTTCCATGCCGTAACAATGCGGCAAAGGAATTCTGATGAACTTTTCCGGCTTTCGCCCGACACTGATTTCATACGACACCGCTATCCTTCTTTCTAACTCCGCGATTCCATCCGCCTCTTCATCTCGTTCCGGCTCCGGTTCTTTGGCAACGGTCTTGCGACGTGAGGAGGCGACTCCGTTTTGACTCTTCTGTTGTTTCTTTTCCCGGACTCCCGCAATAATCGCCTTCTTGTCCTTTTTGGTAACGATTTCCCGTTGCTGTTCTGGGTTGAGTCGTGAAATTTCGAGTGCATCCTTTTTGGGAATTGCCTTTTCCCGGACGGCTTTCTTTGCCTCTGGGACAAGTTTTCCAGCAAGTTGCTTGTTCTCTTGAAGAGTACGTTTGGAAATACCGGATTCTTTGGCAATGGATTCTGTGGTTTGCAAAGGTGCGCCCGGCGCACCTTTGCTCTTATGCTGGTTTGAACCATCGCCGCCGTGCATTCTTCGCAATCCCAGTTTTTCAAGGACTTCATCTCGTCGTAGTGCCAGTTCGCCAATACGGATGCCGTCATGGTTATTCCGTATCAGATTCTCATCAATTTCGGCGAGTTCCATTAACAGTTCGCCGCAGTCCAAAACAACACACTCGATTTCGTCGAATCCCAACTGCCGACAGGCTTCGAGCCGGTGCGCTCCGGCAATGAGCGTACCGGCTTTGTCAATGGTGATCGGATTGATCAGACCGATAATTTTGATGGACTCGGCAAGTTCGGATACTTTGATGGGGTCGGTGGCACGTCGTTCTTCGGTAATAGTAATTTTAGCAATGTTAATTTTCGTCATGATGTAGTTCTTTCATTAAAAGGTAGAGGGTGATAGTGTGGATAAATGAGTGGCAGCAGTTTTTGTAACTGCCTTTGCGTGAATTCGTTGTTAACGTCATCGTTAACGTCGGATTTTGTCCGTGTATTTCCGGCTCGGTTATTACGTTCATAGTTTTGTTGTGTTCGATGTACTATTGCATGGCAGTTAGAGCATTGTCCTCTCATGCAGTGTGAGCAAAATTAAATGTCCGTGGATAGTCATCGCATCGCTCTCATCTTTTTCTATGTGCTACTCTCCACAAAACCACTACCCCGACCAGCAAAAAAATCGCGAGGATAAGCGGCAACCAAAGCGGTGCTGTGATCCACCACCATGACCAGCCAATCACGCCGCAAAGTTTCAGCGTCAGAAATATCAAAAACATTCCGACGAGCAGAAATTGTCCCGATGTCGATTCTTGTTTGTTACTCATGCGTTATCTCCAAATGAAATGTTTTTGCGTTTCAATCATTTCCCGTACTGCAGAAAATTGGTTTTTGTACTCGGCAACCGCTTGTTCGATTCTCCGACAAGCAACGTCAAAATATTTGTGTTTTCGTTCAATGCCGATAAATGTCCGCCCTAAATTCACGCAGGCAACACCCGTTGTTCCGCTACCCATGTACGGATCGCAAACAATGTTTCCATGTCCCTTCGGCAATTCCGAAATACAAAACTGCATCACTGCGACAGGTTTTTGTGTCGGATGGACTTTGGGTTGACTTCCCCAGCCCATGCTGTCCGGCATGCGTTTGAACGTCCGTATGTTTCCATCGAATGAACACCAGCACAATTCGGCTTCCGCAAAGGAACGACGATAAAACGCTTCTCCCTTATCCCACACAATCCATTTCCGACTCGGCGGTAATGCAAAGTAATTGCCGCCAAAAATCATCGTCGGTACATTTCGTTGCAACAGAAACGTCAAGTCCGGCGTTTCGTCGTCCCAATCGATGTCTTTGTAAATGTCCTTTGTTGCCCACGTTCCGCCACTGTGAAGGTTCTTACGTCGTTGTTTTTTATTCAAAATCTTGCCAAAGTCGTCCCACTTCCGATTGAGAACATTTGCCAAGCCATAAGGCGGATCAGTAACGACGCTGTCGAACGTGCAACTTCCGAGTATTTCCCGGCAGTCGCCGCAGTACAACGTGCAATTCCCTATGTTCACTCGATCTATGGTCATTGATAAATTTCAATCCTCTTTCAATGCTCCAATGGTTCATTACCATTGGAATGACAACTCGGTATCGTGTCTGTGATGCGTGAGGTAAAAAGTTCCTTCGTCTCGACCTGCCCGCGCACTTCGATAAATTGCTCTTTGAATCTTTCATGCGCCTTTGCAATTCGTTCACAAGCAATATCAAAATACTTTCTCTGTTGCTCGATCCCGATAAAGGCTCTGTTCATGTTTGCACAGGCAACACCGGTCGTCCCGCTTCCCATCATCGGATCGAGAACAGTCATTCCCTGTTGTGTAGAATCAGCGATAAACTTTTCGATCAACTCCACCGGTTTTTGTGTCGGGTGAACTTTTTCACCGTTCGTGACTTTTGCACCGCCGTTAAACGATTTGATACCGGTGAGAACATTGGAAAACGGAAAGCGTCTCGTCGTATTGCAGTGGAACAAAATCAGTTCATGCGAGTTTTGATAAAAACTTCCTGTGCCGACATGCTTGACCCAAACAAGCGAATTTTTGACCGGAATATAGTCATTCATCATGTCCATGAAAAATCCATTCGTCCTCCAATCGCAAAAGACATAAACCGCTCTCTCCCCTTTGCAAACACGAGCCAGATTGCCAAAGAACAGACTGAAAAACGGTTTGCCGATGCTCAAATCTGCCCGTTCGGATTTTGAGCCATTGTGATTGAACCCTTGAAAGAAGGGGGGATCAACCACGACGGCATCAATGCTACTCGCCGAAATTTCCGGGAGCAATTCCATGCAATCGCCGAGAAGCAATACTGCGTTACCGATTGTGATTCGTTCAGTTGTCATTACCTTGTATCACCTTCCATTGAGTATTTTTGATCCATCTGTATCAACGATAATCGTCCGACCGTTATAATTTCGGTCGAACTTTGGTACATACGGTTTTTCTCTAAACAGCGAGTCTCGTATAACACGCCAGCCGTCAGGAATCGGTCTATTGAGCGGAAACCAACACCACTTCCAAACGTCTTTTTCGTGCTGACAGAGTGCATACCGATCTTCACGATTCGAAGGGGCAAGTAAAGCGAATCCCAATAGAGAAACGCCGTACATGGCATCAATGTTTTGTTCGAAACTGTCAAATGGTGTCATTGCGCTGCCTCCTCAAACCAAAAACGAATGTCCGCTTCTAACAGTATTTCAAGTTTGCAAACGAACCACCGGTTGTAACATCCGCAGTAAAGCGGGAGTTCGCTACGAGTAAATGCCGGTACAGGCACAACCGTAAGCCATCCTTTTCTGTTTCGTTTCCAACAGAGCATCGGTAGTTTTCCGATACTCACAGCGTCTTGCGTTGCTTGTTCCAAAAACTTGTCCAGCAATGCCGAACGTTCAAAGAAGTCAACGTTTCGATTAACCGATTTGCATTCAATACTGAACCGAAAATTCTCCGGCACGATCATGTCGCCTGTAAAAACTTCCGTCGCCTTGCCGTCGAGTTTGACCTGCTTCGGTCTTGCACCAGACGATACGCCGACCCTTGCGAACGGCATGCCGAAGCGTTTGGTCAGAATTTTTGCCAATTCCAATTCCGCCGCCGATCCTTTTCTCTTGCTGTTAATTCGTTTTTTCATTGATTTCCCTTCGTTCGATTTCATAAATAAGTCGTTTCAGGTTTACCCATGAAGTGCTAAATTGTTCATGAAGGTCTTCGGGAGTGTGATGACGAATCATCTCACTTCCGGCAACTGCACATGCTCTGTCTATCTCGTACAAGACCGGCAGAATCTTATTTTGATACTCCAAAACACCAAGCCTTTTCGTTTGAACTTCAATTCGGTATAGCCTTTCGTCAAATACGTCGTCCGTCATGTCTCTATTCCTCTCATTGGATTAGTGAATTGATTTGAGAGCAAAGCCCTCAAATCAATTTCAAGGTTGGTTATCGTTTCCAAGGCGCAGTCTTGGAAGGTTCCGTTCCAGTTTTCTGCACAAGGGGCGTGCTGGAATACGAATCAATCTTCACAATCTCGCTATTGATCCCTTCGGCTTTCTCCCCTCTTCGATTGGTGTACGTGCTTTTCTTACACTCAATCTCAATCCAAACGGTGATATTGCACATCTCACTTTCATCTTGCGGGTTCAGGTTGCCAATGGAATCCAAGTACCGCTTCATGTGGCTTCGCCCGATGGCAACGGCTTCCTCGCTCGGATTCGTCATGTTGAAACGATGCACAACGGTACATCCTTCGTACTGCCCTTCGGCAACTGCAAAGATGATTTCCCAAAACCATCCATTGCCCGACTTGGTGTGCTTCCGCACTGCCGACGTTGCAATGGCTTGGTATCTGCCGTTTGGAATCGTGTCTTGCTGTCCGCTCTTGAATGATTCTGATGCCTCGGTTGTGCTGGGATCGAATCCTAAAAATTCACCTATTGTACTACTCATGGAAAATTCCTTTCATTTGAAAATTGACTTACTCTGCCGCCTTCACTCGAAAACTTGAAACAGAATAAAACCATACCTGACCAAACCGCATCACACATCGCCGAAGCAGACAAGCACCCAGCTTGCCATGCCCGACCTTGCCTCACTGTTGTGTCCCATAAATCGTCTCCCAAAGAATTGCGAAAAATGCCTCGCCATCTAACGGCATCTTCACTGGCAGTCGATAACGAGATTTAGCAACGATTGCCGGGGTCGATTCGAGAATCAGTACCCGGTCGTTTCCAGTTTGGTCTTTGACCGATTTGGCAACAACACGTTCCTTGAAGCCGTCTTTCTCGGTTGACCGAGAAATGGCAACTGTTGCAAAAGCGATAAGATCAGACCACTCTCGCATCATTCCGTTTATCCTCTTATCCAAGCGAGGAGCGTACTGATCG
>Ga0082212_10005568_pt1 | contig 17137 bp, 13 predicted proteins | sample TergutNt197P3_FD_71548 | JGI IMG/M metagenome (GOLD analysis project Ga0082212, IMG submission 71548) | Neocapritermes taracua P3 segment gut microbial communities from Petit-Saut dam, French Guiana - Nt197 P3 | ecosystem: Host-associated > Arthropoda: Insects > Digestive system > Gut ... | reverse complement strand
TTCTTTGTTTTCAAGCATTTTGCGAATATCCTTTTCGCCTTTTGGCGTCCGTGTTTGAAAATTTTTGGCGGTTGCAATGCCTTTTTCGATGTTGCGTTGATCCACATCGCAAATAGCAGCGATTTCACAGGCTGCTGTCTGACGCGCAAAATTCTGCGCTAACGAATTGCCTCGGTTAAGTCCTACAATCGCCGTGTTCACACGGTCGTTGGCGCCTATGATACGCTTATAACCGGATGCGCTGAACCCCGGCAGTGCGCCTCCTACTGCTAATAATGCCGAACCGGCTCCGGCTTTCTTCAAAAAATCTCTTCTACTGTCCATGATATATTATTTTTAGTTGAAAAACTTTTTACAAAATGCAAAGGAACAAATATTTCATTTGATGAAATGGACAAATTACGAAAAAAAATCCTCAAAAAACGTCTTTAAGTGGTCTCGCCGGCATTTTCCATACTCACCTTTTCGCCCCTGTTTTGGCATGAAGCCCGTTTGTATTATCGCAATCTAATCATCCGCATTTGTCTTACGATAAGTGCTCTCTTTTCTTTTGTCTTTATAGTTTGATATTTAATATTTTAATAGTTTTTTTGTAGTATAAACAGAATTTATTTTCGTATGAAATGTCTGAATAGCTAAAACTTGCAAGTCATCTGAACTTTCATTTCCGAGTGACGGTCGCCGTGAATCAGGTTCAGCCCGCTACCGACTTCGGTTCTGTTGGTATAATGCGTTGCAGCATATTTCAATCTCAGATCGAAATGTTTGCCCAACGTATATCTCAGCAGCACATACAGCCGGGTTCCCTGATCGTAAAACGCAGGAATGCTGAATGCGTACAACATGTCGTTTTCGTAGGAATAGATGCGCGAATTATAGTCGTCGGTATCGAAAAAGGCGTATCGTAAGGTGATACGCAACGGGTAACGCCTGAAAGTATTGACGGTGGCATACACGTCCTGCGCAAGAAAATATCCTTTGGCTGTAGCGTCTTCTTTCCGGTAATTTTTCACTTCCAAGTGATTACCAATTCCGAATCCTTCTATGATCTGGTGCGAAAATACCAGCTTTGCCGACGTTGTTTTTACGGACGCAACAGCGCTCACAATCGTTTCGGCGGCATTCTCCTCCCGTTCCCTGTAACGCGCCTGAATATACATTTTTGTATTGCGCGATGGCGTGAAATCGGCCTGTAGCATGGCGTCCTGTCCGAATGTAGGCGCGTAGGCGCGATAACGCAGCCACGGAAAACGAAACATATCCCAGTACGACGAGAAACGCCACTTCCCGCCCGGATTCCAGTTCCAACCCGCGTAAAAACCTTCCTCGTTGTTGTTTTGCGAATTTTCACCCAGCGCCTTACCGTAAAGCGCGTGGTATTCTTTAGCATAACGACGGTACAGAATATTGGCGCCCAAGTGTTCGCCGATGAGCATCTGCACGCCATACAGCATGGCCGTTGCGCCGTTTTGTCCGAAAGCCTGTTCGCCGTAGAAAATGGCGTCGCCCACGCGGAAACGGAAGTCGAGGCTGTAATTGCTGTTCGACCGGCCGGTGAATGCGAAATGATTGTAAACGTACCGATTGGGAACCAACATCACATCGTAATCGTAATACACTGCCGTTGCGCCGATATGCCAGTCGGTACGGTTCACCGAAATGTTGGCTCCGGCGATTTGTTCCGTCGCGGCATGTTTTTTGGCAATTTCGTTGGGCGTACGGTGGTATCCGTCGTTGGGAAACGACGACGCCTCGGCAGCCTTTCCGTTTTCGTCCCTCGCCGTAATGGTTGCATCAATCGCTTTGCGCGAATAGAAAAGGCTTACATCCATCGGACGGAAGCGAAACGTAGCGCCGGCGCCCCGCATGAACCGGTTTTCGTCCGACGAACTGTATCTGCGCAGCCCTGAGTTATAACGCATGGAGTTGAGTACCATAGCGCTTTTCCCGTAGCTGAGACCCGACCACAACACCAATCCCTGTCCGAAGTCGGCGCGGAAATCGCCTGCGGTCAGGGTTCTCAAACGACCCTTCGTATTTAGTTGAAAATGAGCCGAATAGAAATCGAAACCATAAGGGTTGTTTTTACGGAAAAAGGCTTCGCCGGCGTCTTTTTCAGCCGTAACGCCGAAATATAACCGGTCGGCATAACTGAACGAATAACGCAGATACGCCTTGACGGGACTTCCCGCATAACGGTTTTCAACGGAATCGGGACGAAGATAACCTTCCTGATCTGTGAGAACTCTTTGCATACCCGTAATGACCCTGTTTTTGCCGTAACGTATCGCCCGTTTGGGATTCATTTTCGCCACATCCGGTTTCTTTTCCAGTGAAATGAACGGCGTCAGCGTTTGCGCCAATTCCGGCGTAAATCCGTATAGCGAAGCGATTTCGTAGTACGACAGTATCGCGCCGCGTTTCTTCACATGATCAAGCAGGCTTCTTATCTGAAATTCCGTCAGCCATGTGATTCGCGCCACCTCCTCGAAAGTCGCATCATTGACGTACACAGGGTTTTCGACCAAATCCTCCAGCGTTTCAAGTAATTGCTCCAAATCCTGATCTTCCTCGTTCTGCGCAGCAATATCCGTCAGCAGCGAGCGCAGCATCTCGCTGTCGGTAACCGGTTCCTGCGCGGATACATGAGACGAAAACAGCAGACAAAACCAAATAATGATTCCATAATTCAATGATTTCAGGATTTCATGATTCTGCAATTCCATGATATTTTCATTTTTACATCTTGTTCATGTTACCATTTCGCAATCAGAGAGATATGCGGACTGTATCCCAAAAATTTATGATGGCTGAAGGAAACATCCATCGTAAAACGTTTCCATGTATAGCCCAGTCCGAAAGTATATTGATACAGATGGCCGGTTGATACGCCGCACCGGAGAAACAGGTCGCCAACGGGGTTGTACTCCAATCCGCTCTTGAAGACCGCATCCATCCGTACATCTTTTTCCGTTTCAATGGCGATGGTTGCCGTTTCCCCGATGACGTAACCGACGCCGAACCGTATCACCGTCGGTACCCGTTCGTTGGGGTTGGCCTTTTGTTTGCTTTGCGATACATTAAACAGGTGCGCCCCGATAAACAGATGTTCCACAGGCTCGCACAGCAAACCTATTTCGCCGCACAAAACGCCAAAGTTCCCGTAATCGCCGGCAAAATACGTTTGAAAATAGTCCATTTGCACGCCCAGAGCGAATTTCTCGCCGAGCCGTTTTCCGACTGCCAATCCGAATTTTAATTCATTGTATTTTGAATATCCGAAGTAGCGGTAATTCACGCCAACAGTGGTCGATTTGACGGGAATAGCAAAAGCGCCGGCCTGTAACGACAGACTTTTAACATTCAACCTGTTTTCGTAATATAACGCTGCGGCGGGATGTTCCAGATAACCCAACCCCGCCTGATTGTTGGCCGAAGCCCAAATGTCGGTCATCATCACCGATGCTGTGGCCATCCCTGCCGAACGCGCTCCCAGAGGATAATTGTCATTACCGGCACGGCAGACGCTTGTCACGCAACTGTTGAAAACAGCGAATAACACAACATTGATGATGATTTTTCTCAGGTCGTTCAGCATCATTCATTAATTTGAACGCTGTTTAATAATGATTGATTCCTTAACCGAATCATTTACTGATTTTCGCCCACGAATCTTTCAGCGTCACAGTACGATTAAATACCAACCGGTTGCCGGCAGTATCGGGGTCGACGCAGAAATATCCTAACCGCTCGAACTGATAACCGGTTCCCGCGTTGGCGTTTTTCAGGGAAGGTTCCAGCATGGCTGTAACCGTTTTCAACGAATCGGGGTTCAGATTGTCTTTGTAATCGACGCCTTCGGGCACATCGTCGGGGTTGGGTACGGTGAACAGGCGGTCGTAGAGGCGTATTTCGGCAGGGACGGCGTGTTTGGCCGATACCCAGTGAATCGTACCTTTTACTTTCCGGCCATCGGGCGATTGTCCGCCGCGCGAGGCAGGGTCGCAGGTGCAGCGCAGTTCGGCGATTTCGCCGTTGGCGTCCCTCACCGCTTCGTTGCAGGTAATCAGATAAGCGTAACGCAAGCGGACTTCAACGCCCGGAGCCAGACGGAAATATTTCTTGGGCGGATTCTCCATGAAATCGTCGCGTTCGATATAAATCTCGCGGGTAAACGGCGTTTGCCGCGTACCCATCGTTTCGTCTTCGGGGTTGTTGATGGCGTCGATCATATCCGTTTTGTCTTCGGGAAAGTTGGTAATCACCACTTTCAACGGGTTAAGAACACCCATCACGCGGGCAGCCCTTTTGTTCAGGTCTTCGCGGATGCAAAATTCCAGCAGCGACAGTTCAATGACATTATCGCGCCTGGCAACGCCCACTCTTTCGGCAAAGTTGCGAATGGAAGCGGGCGTATAGCCGCGACGGCGCAATCCGCAAATGGTGGGCATACGCGGGTCGTCCCATCCTGCCACGTAATTGTTTTTCACCAATTCGAGCAACTTACGTTTGCTCATCACAGTGTAGTCGATATTCAGCCGCGCAAACTCGATCTGCTGCGGGGCGTGTATTTCCAACGCCTTGATGAACCAGTCGTAGAGCGGCCGGTGTACCTCGAACTCCAGCGTACAGATGGAATGAGTGATACCTTCGATGGAATCGCTTTGGCCGTGCGCATAGTCATACATCGGGTAGATGCACCACCGGTCGCCTGTGCGGTGATGGTCGGCGTGCAGAATCCGGTACATCACAGGGTCGCGCAGGTGCATGTTCGGGGAGGCCAGATCAACTTTCGCGCGAAGCGTTTTTTCGCTGTCGCGAAATTCGCCTTTGCGCATCCGTTCAAACAGGTCGAGATTTTCCTCTACGGAACGATCGCGATACGGACTTGGCGTAGCCGGCTTCTGCGGCGTACCACGGTCGCGGCCGATTTCTTCCTGAGTGAGGTCGCATACGTATGCTTTGCCTTTTTTAATCAACACTACCGCCCACCGGTACAACTGTTCAAAATAATCGGAGGCGTAAAATTCGGCGTCCCACTGGAACCCCAGCCAGTTGATGTCCTCCTTGATGGCGTCCACGTATTCGGTATCCTCTTTCACGGGGTTGGTATCGTCGAAACGAAGGTTGCATCTGCCGTTGTACTTGCGTGCCGTGCCAAAATTCAGACAGATGGATTTGGCATGTCCGATGTGCAGATAACCGTTCGGTTCGGGTGGGAACCGCGTAATAACCTGCCCTCCGTTTTTTCCGTTTCGGATATCTTCATCAATGATGGCATGAATGAAATTCACGCTCTGCTTAGGCTCTTCGGCCGTGATATTGGTTGTATCGGTCATATATCTTTATATTGCGCGGCAAAGATAATAATTTTTCATACATTCACTATTCCGGTTTTCCGACCATTTTCGACGGGTCTACCCATTGGTCAAATTCTTCGGCAGTGAGGTAACCCAGTTCTACGGCTTTTTCTTTTAAGGTTTTGCATTCCCTGTGCGCTTTTTGCGCTATTTCGGCAGCCTTGTAGTAACCGATTTTCGGATTCAGAGCGGTCACCAGCATCAAAGAATTATCTAAGTGTTTCCTGATATTCGCTTCGATAGGTTCGAGTCCCGCTGCGCATTTATCATTGAAACTGACGCAACCTTCGCCAATCAGGCGGGCGCTGTGCAGGAAATTGTAGATCATCATGGGTTTGAACACATTCAGTTCAAAATGACCCGTTGCGCCGCCAATGTTGATGGCCACGTCGTTGCCCAGCACTTGTGCGGCAATCATGGTCAGAGCCTCGCATTGCGTGGGGTTCACTTTGCCGGGCATGATACTCGAACCCGGTTCGTTGTCGGGGATATGCAATTCGCCGATGCCCGAACGCGGCCCCGAACTCAACATACGGATGTCGTTGGCAATTTTCATCAGGCTGACAGCCACGGTTTTCAGTGCGCCATGCGCTTCCACAACGGCGTCATGAGCGGCTAACGATTCGAACTTGTTGGGAGCGGTAACGAAAGGGAGTCCTGTCAATCGGGCAATATGTACAGCCACGTTTCCGGAGTAACCTTCGGGCGTGTTGATTCCCGTTCCGACGGCTGTCCCGCCCAAAGCCAGTTCCGACAAGTGCGGCAATGTGTTCCTGATGGCCTTCAACCCATGATCCAACTGGGCAACATAGCCGCTGAGTTCCTGTCCCACAGTGATGGGCGTAGCATCCATGAAATGCGTGCGGCCAATTTTGACCACATTCATATATTGTTTACTCTTTGCGTCGAGGGCGTCGCGAAGTTTTTCGATACCGGGGATGGTGGTTTCGAGCAGCATTTTGTAAGCCGCAATGTGCATGGCGGTTGGGAATGTGTCGTTCGATGACTGTGATTTGTTCACATCGTCGTTTGGCGCCAGAAATTTTTCCCTGTCGGTGAGTTTGCCGCCGTTGAGTACATGACCGCGATAGGCAATTACCTCATTCACATTCATGTTGCTTTGTGTGCCGCTGCCTGTCTGCCATACCACTAACGGGAAATATTCGTCGAGTTTACCTTCAAGTATCTCGTCGCACACGCGGGCAATCAGGTCACATTTTTCACGTGGAAATACGCCTGCTTCAAAGTTAGTGATTGCAGCCGCTTTTTTCAAATATGCGAAAGCCCTGATAATTTCCTTCGGCATACGGTTGATATCGCACGCAATCTTAAAATTATCCACACTGCGCTGTGTTTGAGCGCCATAATACGCATCAATGGGCACTTGCACCTCGCCCATCGTATCCTTTTCTATACGAAATTTCATTTTTATAAAATATAGATGACAAATTTTGGAAACAAAGGTAAACATTTTTATTATTTTTGCCATCTCAAACCATTAAAGATAAAAAAATCATTAAAAGCCAATTCCCATGAAAATTCCCATGATGATATGTGTATGTCTGCTGTGCTTGCCTGCCACAGCGCAAAAGAAAAAAGAAATACGTGTAGCCACTTACAACCTTCGGATGGATACTCCCAACGACGGTATCAATGCGTGGCCAAACCGAAAGGAAAATGTCAAGGCATTGATCCGGTATCATGATTTCGACATTTTTGGTACGCAGGAGGGTTTTGTACATCAATTAAAAGACCTGTGCGAAATGCCGGAGTATACCTATTGCGGCGCAGGACGCAACGATGGTAAAGATGGTGGCGAGCACTCTGCAATTTTTTATAAAACAGGACGCTTCAAACTTTTGGAATCCGGTGATTTCTGGTTGAGCGAAACGCCTGACATACCCGGAAAAGGCTGGGATGCCACTTGTTGTAACCGAATCTGCTCGTGGGCAAAATTTAAAGACGCCAATACAAAAAAGGAGTTTTACGTGTTCAATGTACATTTCGACCATCAGGGAGTAGTTGCCCGCAGGGAATCTGGAAAACTGATGGTACAAAAAATCAGGGAAATAGCCGGTAAGGTACCGGTGATATTTACCGGCGATTTGAACTCGACGCCCGAAACCGAACAGGTACAAACCATACAAACCGTGTTGAATGATTCGTACAGTGCAACCGTTATGCCTCCTTACGGACCGACAGGCACATTCAATGGTTTCCGTTTTGATGCTCCGTTAAATAATCGCATCGACTATATCTTTGTAAGCAAGTCGTTTAAAGTCATGAAATATGCTGTGCTCACTGATGCAAAAGATCAGCGCTATCCGTCGGATCATTTGCCTGTAGTGGCTGATGTGCTTAACTGATATAAATCCGGTTTTATCGAAATTGTAACAATTTTCTCAAATTTAAGTATAAGTAATAAGAAAATGATAATATGATAATATGATATGTTGATCACAGGAATACGCCGAAAATTGGATGTTGAATCAGATGAACGAAAATCGGCTTTATTTACAAGATATTTAATCCATTATTCGCGGATGTTTGCGTATATTGGATTTATCATTTCTATTCTTATTGGAGTAGACTATTTTTGTATTCCTAAAACACAGTCTGAAATCATCGCCAACAGATATTATCAGGTGACGGATAATTTGAACCGTACCGAGTATCACTTTTTTACTGCTTCGCATCACTTTCTTAGTGACGCTGTTTTCTACGAATATACCAATATTGGCGATGAAGTGACCATTTATTATACGCCTATTTTTAAAACCATTACAGATGTGTCGCACCGAATAAACCGAAGCGTCTATGCGTGTAAACCCCATAATATATACGGATGGTTACTTATTGTTGTTGGTCTAACATTTGTTTGCTCGTTGATTGTGATTGTCAGAACATGGAACTGGGTGAAAAAACGTGTTTATGTTAAATACGATTCGGTTGTTAACCTGGGCATCATCAACTGTATATTGTGTATCATCACGTTAATTGCCGTTTTATTTCATTTTTTGTATTAAAATCTTTACCTCCTTCCCTTATATTCCCTCGGCGACGTCCCCGTCACCCGTCTGAAATATTTTCCAAAAAAGGACTGTGAGGGAAAATTAAGTTCATCGCTGATTTGCTGAACAGTCATGTTGGTCGATTTGAGGAGCGCTTTGGCTTCCAATACAACGTGTTCGTCTATCCAGTCGTTGGCAGGTTTGCCGCTGGTTTCCCTGATAACTTTCGAGAGATGTTTGGGCGTAATACACAGTTTGTCGGCATAAAACTCCAGTCCGCGCTGCTCTTTGTGATGGTTTTGCACCAATTTCAGAAATTTTTCTGTCAGAATTTCGTGATGCGTTTTTTTCTTGTTGCCGATATATTTATGAAAATCGACGCTTGCCCCGTAGAAAAACGCCATCGTCAGATGTCGCGCCACTTTTAAACGGTAGGGATGATCTTTTACTCTTGCCACCCTTTTCAACATGTTAAAATAACTGATCATCCCTGCCAGACTTTCTTCGTTCAAAGGGGTTACCGGATTATCAAGAACGGCAAGCATCAGAGGCAGGCGTTCCTGAGCGTTTAGTATCAGACTGTCGGTAAACTTTTTAGACATGACGATAAAAAGACCTGAAAAATCTTCACTGATGGATTTATATTCTATAATCTGATCGTGCATTATAGTGATGAAACACGACCCGTTGGTAGTATATGGTTTCAGGTTGATGGAACCTTCCGTTGTTCCTTTAATGCAGATAATCACAGCCGTAGTATCCACCTTGAAAGGATATTGAAAAGTAGAGGTAATGACGGGCTTATCCAATAAAATGACGTCGTCGTCTAACGTATCGACCTCAACGTTTTCTAACTCGGTACGCCAGTTAAAAGGCAAAATGGATTTGGGTTTCATAAACGGATACTTTTAATTTTTTGCAAATATGGGATTTTTAGAGAAAAAATTAAAAACAGGCGTATTTTTTAAAACATTCATGTACTTTTGCAGAAAAATATTATTCATCTATCAAATTAATTTCTTATGAAAATCATATCCTTAATAGCAGTTCTTTTGGTTTCGACACCATATCTTTCGGCAAGCGAGCCGATTCGTGTGATTATGTTTGGCGCTCACCCTGACGATTGCGACATCAACGCGGGCGGGGTAGCCGCTTTGTATGCCCAAATGGGGCATCAGGTAAAATTTGTATCATTAACCAACGGGAATAAAGGCCATCATGCCATGAAACCGGATGATCTTGCCGCGCGCCGCAAAAGAGAAATGCAGGAATCGGCGCGGATATTGGGCATTGTATACGAAAACCTGAACAACGACGATGGCGAACTGACGCCTACGTTGGAAAACCGGAAGGCGGTTATCAAACTCATCTGCGACTGGAAGGCGGATATCGTCATCACGCACCGTCCCAACGATTACCACCCCGACCATCGTTACACATCTATCGTTGTGCAGGACGCCGCTTACATGATTTCTGTTCCCCTGATGGTTCCCGATGGCGAGCCGTTACTGAAAGCGCCGGTCTTTTTGTATATGCCGGATCGTTTCCAGAAACCGACGCCGTTTTCTCCGGATATTGTCGTCGACATTACCTCTGTTGCAGAAAAAAAGGCGGATGCTATCTGTGCGCACGAATCGCAGGTATACGAATGGTTACCATGGAATGGCGGCCGTTTAGACGAAATTCCGTCTGACCCGGCCGAAAGGCGCAAACTTGTAGGCGATCGTTATTTAATGCGAAGCAACGCCGGCAGATTTAAGGACGCCGCCCTGAAATGGTATTCTCCCGAACAATTGAAGGATATTCGCTACCTCGAAGCATTTGAAATTTGCGAATATGGAAGCATACCCGATAAGGCGAAGATCAGGGAACTATTTCCCATGTTGCCATAGAAAAGAATTGGGAAATGAAGAAAAATATAGCCTTACTTCTGGGCGGCGATTCGGCAGAAGCAGTAATATCAGTCAAAAGCGCCAACCATATCTTGCAGTATTTGGACGATACACTTTTTGAGGTATATCCCATCAAAATAACCGGAACTTCATGGACGTATATCCACGAAAATGCTGTCATTGAGGTAGATAAAAATGATTTTTCCATCGCCATTGACGGACGCCGCGTATACTTCGATTGCGCTATTCCGATGATACACGGCACACCGGGAGAAGACGGACGATTGCAGGCATATTTCGAGTTGATGCGCGTCCCATACACCACCAGCGGGGTATTGGCCTCGTCGCTTACATTCAATAAACATGCGTGCAAAACTTTCCTAAATTCTTTGGGCATCTTTTTTCCGAAAGGAAAATTAATCCGCAAAGGCGAAACAATCAATGTTTCAGAAGTATGCGCCATATTGGGTTTGCCATGTTTTGTAAAACCCAATAACGGCGGGTCGAGTTTTGGCGTTACCAAAATAAAAACGGCAGATGAACTGACGCCTGCGTTAGAAATGGCTTTTGCCGAAGACGCTCATGAAGTGTTAGTTGAGGAATTTATCGAAGGAACCGAAATAACCTGCGGCTTGGTGAAATCAGGCGACGAAATCATCGTTTTTCCTGTCACTGAAATCGTTAGTAAGAAAGATTTTTTTGACGTCGAAGCCAAATACGAGGCGGGTATGTCGGACGAAATCACTCCGGCGCGTATCAGCGAATCGTTACGCGCCGACTGCGAAACATTATCTGCGGCCATATACAGGAGTTTGAACTGTCGGGGAATTGTGCGGATCGATTACATAGTACGCGATGGCCGGCTCTATTTTCTCGAAGTGAACACGGTTCCCGGAATGAGCACAGCCAGCATTATCCCCAAGCAGATAAACGCTATGGGAAAAATGTCAATTAAGAGATTGTATACCAACCTTATAAATGAAGCCATTGAAAGGGTAGGAGAGAAGCGCCAGAATATTATAGTGTAAAATCACAATAATAATTCATATATTTAGTTATATTAATATTTATTTCCAAAAACAGATTAAAGCATGGATTTTTTTAGAATCGAAATTTCTTTTGAATATATATTGTTTTTGACATTTTTTGTTTCTTTTTTAGTTTCTTACTTATCCATACCCTCTATCGTCAGGGTTGCAAAGGAAAAAAAACTTTTTGACAAACCTGATTGCCGTAAAAGTCATAACGGAAAAATCCCATCATTAGGCGGCGTAGCCATATTTGCAGGACTTACTGTAGCAGCCGGTTCGTTTATCGACTACAGTCGCCATACTTCGTTGCTCCATACTCCTTCGCTGCAGTATATATTGGTTGCATGTATCATTATGTTTTTTATCGGTCTAAAAGACGATATATTAATCATTTCTCCCATGAAAAAGTTAATGGGACAAATGATAGCCGCACTGATATTAATCATCCCGGGAAACCTGGATTTTTCTAATTTACACGGATTTTTGGGGATATATGATATATCGTTCGTACCCGGCTTGTTGCTGACATTATTTGTTATTATCGTTATCACCAACAGTTTCAATTTGATTGACGGCATTGACGGGCTTGCTACTTCGATTGGAATGCTCTCAACAGCATTTTTCGGATTATGGTTTTTTTTATCGGGAAACGAAGAATACTGTCTTCTTTCTGCGGCTATGCTGGGCGCCCTGTCAGGTTTTTTCAAGTTCAATATATTTGGGGGAAAATACAAAATCTTCATGGGCGATACGGGGTCATTAATTCTTGGCTTGATGATGGCTGTTCAGGTAATTTTGTTCAATGAAAAAAATATTGACTTAACGTCGGCATTTTCTGTCAAATCGGCGCCGGCTGTCTCATTTGCAGTGTTGATTATCCCGTTGTTCGATACCACGCGTGTGTTTCTTCTCAGAATGTTGCGCGGAAAGTCGCCTTTTTCTGCCGACAATAATCATATTCATCATTGTTTGCTGAAAATAGGATTCACACATGGACAGGCAACCATACTGATTGTATTTACTAATTTGTGTTTTATTGCACTGGCCTTTTTATTGCAAAATATTGGTATTGTATGGCTTATGATTGTTATCCTGAGCGTTGCTACTATTTTATCCTTGTATATTGCATATTTGGTTAGAAAGCAGAAATGTCAGTCACTCGATTTATAAATTTTCATCTTCATAATCAACACATTACCATAATCCAAAAAAATATTTTTAGGGCAAAATATGTTGATAACTTTTTGGTATAATGGACAAAAGTGAGGCTGCAATTTGACCCATTTGTTTTAAGGAACAAAAAAACTAATAAACGTTTAACTGAAAAAGTATTACAGATTGATTATTGTACATCCCTAAAATCCGAAACTTGAACCCCGAAAATCTAACCCCGAAACATAAAATTATTCTGGCGTCAAAATCACCGCGGCGTATAGAACTGATGCAACAGGCAGGTCTGCAATTCACGGTACAGCTTGTCGGCGAAACAGACGAGGCATATCCGCAAGAACTACAACGCGAAGAAATCCCGCTCTATCTTGCACGCCTGAAAGCAGATGCGTATTTACATGCTGTTGCCATTCCCGACGACACGGTGGTTGTGACAGCTGATACCATTGTGTGGATTGACCATCGGGTTTTGGGAAAGCCATCCGGACGGGAGGATGCTATCTACATGCTGGAAACTCTTTCGGGGAACATGCATCAGGTATATACCGGCGTTTGCCTGACCACCAATCAAAAACAGCATTCATTCTTTGCTGAAAGCAAGGTTTTTTTCAGAAAATTAACCGGCGGGGAAATTACTTTCTATGTCGATCGTTACCATCCATACGATAAAGCCGGCGCGTATGGCATTCAGGAATGGATTGGCTATGTGGGTATCGAAAAAATAGAAGGTTCGTTTTACAACGTGATGGGATTGCCCATACAGAAACTTTATTGCGAACTGTGCAATTGTGCATTTACCTGATCGAATCGGCCATTTTTCGTACCGATTGGGCGTAACTTCCCCAATCCATGCTTTTGAAAGCGGCTTCGATATTTTCGGAAGGTATGGGCTGTTCAATGATATTGAGCATGGCTTCGGTCATTGAGGCAACATCGTCGGGGTTGGCTAAATATCCCGTTACGCCTTCTTTCACCGATTCGGGAAAATGGCCGACGCGGGTAGCAACGATGGGTATGTTGAAGTTGTAGGCAATCGATTCCACTCCCGATGCGGTGGCTGTTTCGTAAAACAGCACAATAGCGTCGCTCACCTGAAAATATTTGTGTACATCCTCGTTGGGGACAAATTCATTGACCACAGTCACCTTGTCGCGAATATCCAACTGGTCAATCAATTCCAATGGATGATAGTGGAGTTCGTTTTCCCTGCGGCTCACGAACTGCGCCCGCAATTTTCTGCTGAACAGACGTTTCAACCGGTCGCGTTTCCTGTTTCGCGGCGTTTGCCACGACGATTCCCCTACAATCAGCATTGAGACGTCATCGCGGGTTTTTGCCAATTCGGCGAAAGCCGCAATGGCATGGTGCAGTCCTTTATATTTGGCGATAAATCCGAAAAACAGGAAGACGTACTGACGTAAATGAAGTTGCTGTTTTTGGACTGCAACATCGAAAGCAGGATCGGGCGTGTACATGTCGTAAATGGGATGATACAGCTTCAATATCGGCTTGTCGGTATTGTCCGACACATTGTCCGAACCTTCAATCAGGTCGAAATTGGTGAGCGGGAAAAGTTCCTTGATTTCACATGCCGTTTTATAGGAATGTACCACGTATGCATCGGAATATTTGATGGCATAATATGTCAACCATTTCACCGTTTTGGCGTATTCCCTGCGATTGACAAAATGCAGGTCGGTGATTACCCGAATCGTGGTGTTGGATTTGATCTGACGAATCAGGTAACTAACCGGAAACGCCTGAATGGGATTCGACCATTGAAAAACAACGAAATCGGGATTGAGTTCTACAATGGTTTCAAGGGTTTTCTGCCATGTCGGGAAACGATTGTAATTCATGGTGTAATGAACGGTCACGCCGTTATTTTCCAACAAATCGGTCTGACTTTTGTCATCCATGAAATCGCGGGGAATAAAAAAAGGATACTGATTGATCCACGACACAATATGTGTTTCGGTATCGTCCTGCATGGCAAAAGCCTTTGCCAATGAAATGTTAAAGTTGGCAATACCGCCTTTAAATCCGGGTCCCGGTCCAAAAACAACAATCTTTGTCATCAATCAGCGTTTTCTTTGGTAATTTCCTCAATCACAGATGGTCTGTTATCAGAGCCGCTGTTTTCCCTTTTCTTAAACTCACCGTTCCGCAACGCCTGAAAAAACTGCGCCCACGCAATGGGATTTGTGATGGAGTAGGTCGGGTACATGTGTCCGTAAGTCATCATCCGGTTGTTGCGGCTTGCCATCATATCCCTGAAATTGGCCGTCGGACTTGCCGTACGGTTGGCAATTGACTGGTAAATCTGCTGTTCCATAATGGCGATATTCCGATATGCCCTTTGCAGATCGTCTTCGGGCAGTTCGAGCGCCATAAAAGCGTCTTTAAACTCCTTGTACGTTTTCCACGGAAAAATGACAACTTCGCTGAGCGTATACACGTCTTCCTCCATGATGATGTCCTTAATATAATGTCTCGAATCATCGTATGAAATATCCGGAACGGGAATTTTCAGGGTTTTGTATCCCACGCAGGAAACATGCAATGTATCGCGCGGATAGGTGATGATGGTGAACATACCTTTCGGATCGCCCACTGTGCCACGAAAATCCTTCATGACAAAGATATGAGCGAATGGGATCGGTTCCAGCAGTTCGTTCCGTACCACGCCGGTCCACTGAACCAGTATTTCCTGAGAAAACGACGTTTGCCAGCCGGCAAATGCGATGACGATATATATAATGTACTTCTTCAAAATACGACGATAAAGCAAGGGCGTAAAGATACAAAAAATTCAATTGAATGATGAAATATTTTTTTTTTGCCAAATATATTTCATATTTTTGTGTTGCATACATATTGCCCGATACGGCATATTGTGGCGACGTATGTATTTGATAAATAAAAATATAATAAGAAATACACACATAATTTGTAGCGTATGATATAGAAAAGCGTGCCAGCAGGCACGAAAGACATATTGGTAAAGTAGCGGATGCTGCTTGTTCTTGGTTGTCATTTTACCACAAAATATAACCCTTTGCAGGGTTTTCTCATCAGGAAGAAGTCGTGCGTCGCCTCGGTGCGGCGTGGAATGATTTGTTTGATGAGATAGGCGTGGTAACCTGACGACCAGACAAAGATTTAATTCCACGCTTTTTTATTTGTCTGCAATCAAAGAAAGTAATCATTTTAAATAATTAATTAAATTTCAATAACATGTATAAATTTTTCAGATTTTCTTTTTTAACGGCAATCTTTGGAATTGCCATGTTTTCCTGTGAAGAGGAAAAAGACGTAGCGGTTACGTCTGTTACTATTTCCGCCCCTTCGGGCAATGCCGTGCTGACCGTTGGCGGGGCGTCGCTGACGCTCACAGCGTCCGTGCTTCCCGACGACGCTACGGACAAAACCGTTACGTGGACGAGCGGAACTACCTCTGTTGCAACGGTAAGCGCGGGTGTTGTTACTCCGGTTGCCCCCGGAACGAGCGTCATTACCGCCACTGCCACGAACGGCAAATCAGGGACGATTACCGTTACAGTTCAGGCGGCAAAGTCAGGCGAAAAGCAGATGACCGGTTTCCGGTTTACCTCGCCTCCGGCAGTGGGCGAAATCTATGAAACAACGAAAACCGTCGTTGTGCGCGTGCCTTACGGTACAGACGTTACGGCTCTTTCGCCAACGATTGAACTGTCGGCAAAGGCTACGGTAAGCCCCGCTTCGGGCGCGGCGCAAAACTTTACCAATCCGGTAACCTATACGGTAAAGGCTGAAGACGAAACCACGGCAGTCTACACGGTTACGGTTACTGCGGCAACGCTTGCGTCCATTGTTGTAAGCAAAGAACCAACGAAGAAAGACTATTACATCGGCGATGAGTTCGACCCTGCGGGAATGGAAGTAACCGCTGTTTTCAGCGATGAAACCACCGCGCCTGTGGGCATTACGCCCGACATGCTTACGTATGATTTTGAAAGCGCGGGCACAGAAAGCGTCATCGTTACCTACAGCGGACAAACAGCCACCGTACCCGGAATAACCGTAACCGTTCCCGACATTGTGATAACGGTAACGGGCGAATTTACCTATAACGGAAATCCTGTTGAGCCTTCGGGCGCAAACGTTACCGTTACGGGAGGCGTCAGAACGCTGACGGCAGGAACGCATTATACGCTTTCGTACAGTAACAATATCAATGCCGGAACAACAGCAACCGTAACCGCTACCGGCGCAGGCGTTTATGCAGGCAAAAGCGATACGAAAAACTTTACCGTCAAGCCGCTTGCCACTACGCTCGCCGTAACGGTGGACGCCGGAACATATACCTACAAGAAAGCGGCGCACGAGCCTTCGGCAACCGTTAAATGGGGCGAAAATACGCTGAACGCCGCCGCTGATTATACGCTTTCTTTCAGCAACAATATCAACGCCGGAACGGCAACCGTAACGCTCGCCGGCGCAGGCAACTTTGCAGGCAGCACGGGTACGGCAAACTTTACCATTGCCCGCTTCCCGATCAGCGTAACGGCTGACGATAAAGACAAAAATTTCTGGGCTTCAGACCCTGCGCTGACATATACCGCCGCTCCCGCGCTCTTTGGTGACGACGTACTCAGTGGATCGCTGACCCGCACCGGCTCAAATGACGTTAC
>Ga0082212_10005567_pt1 | contig 17138 bp, 13 predicted proteins | sample TergutNt197P3_FD_71548 | JGI IMG/M metagenome (GOLD analysis project Ga0082212, IMG submission 71548) | Neocapritermes taracua P3 segment gut microbial communities from Petit-Saut dam, French Guiana - Nt197 P3 | ecosystem: Host-associated > Arthropoda: Insects > Digestive system > Gut ... | reverse complement strand
GTGCGAAGAAAACGTCGACAGGGACTGCTCGATCGACTGTTCGTCGCCAATGTCGGCCAGTATGCCCCCGAATACCGCGACGGCGCTCCCTTCAAGGGCCGGGACATGCATCCCGCATTGTGCCATCAGACATATCAGCCCCAGCGTCTTGAGTGAAACGGTCTTGCCCCCTGTATTCGGGCCCGTTATCACAAGCGTATCGAACTCCCCGCCAATGCGTATATCGATCGGCACCGCTTCATTTCGAGGGAGCAGCGGGTGCCGCGCCATGAGTAGCCTGACGCGGGCGCCGTCCGATATCTCTGGCTCCACGGCGTCAAGCTTATTGGACAGTTTGGCTTTCGCAAAGATAAGGTCGAGCGACGCCAATACCTCGAAATCGCTTATTATATCCCCGCTGTGGGCCGCTACGTCGGCGGACAGCTCCATCAATATACGCTCTATCTCCTGCTTTTCCTTTGCCGCAAACTCACGCAGTTCGTTGTTGATCTGCACCACGGTCAGCGGCTCGATAAACTGTGTGGCGCCCGAAGATGAGATGTCATGTACAAGCCCGGGTATCGCCTGTTTATGCTCCGCCTTGACAGGCACGACATACCTGCCGTCGCGGACTGTGATGATAGGCTCCTGGAGCGCTTTTGAGTATGTTGGCGATGTTATGATTTTTTGCAGCGTCTGGCGTATCTTGTCGCCCGCGATGCGCATATGCCTCCGCAGATCGTATAGCTCGCGGCTCGCGGAGTCGGCTATCTCCTCTTCCGAAATAATGGCTGAGGATATCTTATTCCCGAGGAACTTGTTAGAGTTGATTGCATCAAAAAGATGATCGATTGCAGTCTTTTCAAAACCGCCTCCCCCCGACGAGTATGCAATCGAGGCTTCGGCCGCCCTGAGCAGCGCGGAGACGTCCAGAAGCTCGCGCGTATTGAGCATCCCCCCCATATCGGCGCGCTTAACTGCAGCGCGTATATCGATCACGCCTGAAAACGGCGGGACGCCGCGCGCAGCGATCATCATCTTTGCGGCAGTTGTCTCCTGTAAAAGCCCCTTGACTGTATGGGTATCATAACACGGCCGAAGGCCGGCCGCAGCTTCTTTAGCCGTCCCGCTGACGGCCTCCGCCGCCAACATTTGGAGCACCGAAGGCAACTCCAGGGTTATCATGGATTTATCGCGGATCATTACAGTAACCATTCCTAATACATATTATAGCCGGGCGCGGCCCCGCGTTAGTTTATAGACATGACGCCATCGTTAATCGAGAAACGGGACCGTTCGATGTTCTCGAACAAATCCCCTCCCGCCCTGTCCGGCCCGACAAGGCTTCTCACCAAACCGAACAGATGACCCCGCGAGCCGCTGGAAGGGACGGCGAAAGACCAGTGGTGCTGGCTCCTATGGCAGTCATACCCGGCCACGGCCATATCATAAGCGGTACGGCCGCCGAACCTCTCGAGCGGTTTGCTCCAATCCATGGTGATGGCGTTTTCGCGGTAAAGGTGGAGATACAGCTTCGGGGTATCCCATACGCCGTACATTTCCAATGATGCCTCATGATATGTCGCGTCGGCGGCGAAGCTGACGGCCTCCACCAGCGCGTGGGCGTTGAGCATGTGGACGCCATGTCCGTACTCGCCCCTGAGATCGTGCCCCACGACCACCCTCGGCTTGAACCTGCGGATAAGCTCCACCTGATAATCAACCACCTCAGACCACGTATAGAGGGACCTCGCCTGTTCAAGCGAGTCCGCGTAACGGTCGCGGAACCCGCCTATGATCGGGTAATTCCTAATCCCGACCACCCAGAGCCCGTCGAGCATCTCATGCGGCCTGGGGGGCGAATTCCAATGGTTCGTCATATAAGCCACCTGAACCAGCAGCCCCAGTTCGCCTGCATAATACGGGAGGATACCCGCAAAACTCAAGTGTTCATCATCCGCGTGCGTAGGCATGGCCAGTATATCCGCCGCCAGCAGCGGCGGTCGCCATATCTGGACCCAGTCAGGCGGTTCCCCTTCCGAAAAAGCGTAAATATCGCACAGCGTCGCGCCGCCCGGGGGGATCTGCATAACCAGCTCGCGCGTTGGGTCGGGCAGGGGGACAAACTCGTGGATGAACCCGTTTTTCCCGCACACTATCTTTTGTCTCCCCGTGAGTTCCCACTCCCCCGGCGGCAATGCCCAGATGATGTATACGGCGTGGATCTCCTCTTCGGAGCTCAGCTCTATTGATATGCTCCCTGTGAAAGCATAACTTGTCGAGTAGTCGCGGTCCAGCAGGACTGACGCCCTTCTCCCGTCGGATATGGTCACAGTCAGCCCATCGGTCAAATCCGGCGCCTGCATCCGCTCCAGGTGCAACGGCCCCGTTGAAGCTTGCGCGTATGCCGCATCGCAGGTTACCCTCGGTTGAGGCAACACAAGTACCGCCGCCCCTGTGGCAAGGGCGACGAAAAGCCTTACCGTAGCGGTAATAACAGGCATTAGCTTACTCATCCCAAACATATGTCGAGTATATCATCATTTGAATGGCTAAACAAGAAATGCAGGAAAAATTACGTAGGACAGGGGACGGTTCTCTGTCTTAAGACAGAGAACCGTCCCCTGTCCTACGTCCCCTGTCCTATTGCTTAGCGGGTTTGAAGACCCAGTGCTGCTGTAGATAATAATTCACGAAAAACAGGACAAAATCCACGATGACCTTAAGAAGCGTGACGGCGACGGGGACTTCAGCCCCCCTGAAAAGCTGCGCGATCGCCCATAGTATAAAAGCGGACGCAAGCATCAAACTTGCCGCAAGCGTATAATACCGCCTGATGTAGTTTTTGAAGGATTGCTTACGTTCGAAAACGAACAGCCTGTTGATGTTGAAGTTGACAAAAGAAGAGAACAGCCTTGCAATCACAGTACACACAGGGATGCTGAACGGCTCCAGAAAGCGGCCGAGGAACTGGAGCGTCAACCAAAACACCCCTATATCGACAAGAAACGATATCAGGCTGCTCATCGCATACTTGACTATCCTTAGAAAAATTGCCGCGGTATCGACGAACAACCTGAAATGAGAACGCTCGTTTGAGCCCTCCTCATACACAGTCTCTATCCCGACCTCATAAAACGGGACGTCGAGCCGTTTCATTTCAAGCAGCATGTTTGTCTCGTACTCAAATCGGTGGCCCGGGATCTCCAACGCCTGCCGCACAAACTGGGCGGGGACGCCGCGCAAGCCTGTTTGGGTATCCCGGAGTTTGATGCCGAACAGGATTCTGAAAGAAAAAGACATGAGCCTGTTGCCAAAAGAATTATGCCTTGGCACATCAGGGTGTTTGAAGTCGCGTACGCCCATTATTATCGAGTCGCTGTGCTGCGCGACCGCTACAGCGCATTTAGCCGCGTCGCTGCATAGGTGCTGGCCGTCCCCGTCCATCGTGACGACGCCAATGCCGTCAGGCCGTGACGACAGGAAGTAACCAAACGCCGTTTTTAGCGCTGCACCTTTCCCCAGGTTGCGTTCATGGGTCAGCACCGTGCACTGTGGGAACCCCCCGACTTTGTCAAAAATGGGCAAAAACGCAGCGCCGCTGCCGTCGTCTACTACAATAATATCGTCAAACCCGGTCCCGATAAGCTCGCTTACAACCTCGACGAGCCTGTCCGTGGGATCGAGGGACGGTATTACGATCGATACAGCCTCGAGATTGCTCAATGAACATACTCCTTCATCACTCATCAGTACCTACCGCCATCATGTTCACAGCGAGCCATCTCCCGCCGGACTCTTTGAAGAGCACTTCAAAACTACCCAGTAGCTCCCTGTTGCCGCGGTTGATGCGGTTGGTGATATCATATCTGACCTCGCAGGAAAAGTAGCTGTCGCCGTAAGGACGGAAGTTATCTATCGTGAGCGAGTTGTAAACAACAGTTGTGCCGCCGACCCACTCCATGGCTGATTTAGTGGCCTGTATCCTTGAATACAGCTCGGACCCCCTCAGGACATGCTCGTTCAGCCTTGTGATGTTGGTCTCGACGTTGCCGCCGACGTTTGCGGCGAAGTTCACATATGCGCGGATAAAAGCCTCCACCACCCCGGTATACAGTTCCCTGTATTCGGGGGAGAAACCTCCGATGTAGAACAACTCGAAACGATCGGAAGCGTCGTCGTAACTCAATGACGGGGTGAGCTCCCGGCCTTGGGGGTCGACAACAGCGATATTTGGCTCCAGATACAGCCCGCTTAAACTAAACTCGTACCGGTGCATGAATACAGGTATGTCGGAAGGGTCGATAGCGCCGATGAACACTTCGGGAACAATCGCGTCGTCCGTGATTTTATCGCGGGTGACAGGCTCGTCATCAACGAAAACCGTACAATCATCGGGGATAACTATATTGTAATCCTTTGAAAATGGTATTGTTATCGGGTATACGTACCAACCGTTCTCCACACTTGATAAGTCGGAAACCCTGCCGTCGAACTCCGTCACGGAGATATGAACGTCCCCGAAAATCCGGTCGATCAGATATGTAACGCCGTATTCAACCTCGTAATCGTCGAGGTACCCCGACGAAACGGGGACGCCGTTGACCTCCACCTCCGCGTTCACAGAGGCGGTTATCCGGATGCTTCTGTAAAAAGTGTCAACGAAGGTATCAATGAACTCAATGCTCCCGACTTCCCACATATTAAAACCATAACCGATATCGGTAGTCGGGACAAAGCGCACCACGCCAATGTCCCGCGCCCCGGCCCTGATTATATACACGGGGGCTTCGGGCGTAGACTCATCGGTTTTCTGGCGGAAATCATAATGGACGTCGCGGATTTTTGCCAGGTGCGGCTGTATCGGGACGGCGCCGCCGCTCTCAAACTCAGTCAGGCGCGACGCGATCGCGATCTCCGCGCTCCGCTCCCAGTACTCATAATCGATATTACCCTGAAGATAGTCGATGACGTGTTCAATCCTGGAATCCTCATATGCTTCCACATATCCCCACAAAAAAACAGTTCCGACGCCTATCACGGCGAACAGGAATACCACGGCCAGAATCAGGATCCCATAAAAGCCAATACGTCGGCGCTTAGGTCTGGAGTGTTTGGCCTTAGGTTCCTCATCCGTTGCTGAGTTTACTTCGCCTTCCTCAGTCGCGTGTTCCGTGCACGTTTGGGTATCGGTTGCCAAATCGTTGATATCTCTCTCTTCTTTCTTCATATCCCGCTACCCTGTCACTGCGCTGACGAGAAATGCTGTCGGCAGCGGCCTTGGCCCCGAGAGGGCGGCGCAGCTATTGACGATTTCACCATCGAAAATCATCAATGTCGAAGACCCGCCATCGAGATTTGCGGCATTGACCGCGCCGAAATCAAGAAAAACCTCTATCAAGTCGCTTAGCGTCGCGCCCAGGCTCTCGATTTGCCTGCCATCTATCACCAGCAGCAGCACAGCGCCGTCCGCGCGCTGCCCAATGGCAGTGCGGGGGTTTATACCGCTCGAAGCCCTTAGTGGTTGCGGCACCCCGTTGGAAATGAGCGTCGGCCCGAAACTGACTGCCCATTGCAAGCCTAAGTTGATGGCTTCGGAGGGGGTCATAACCCCTACGTGAAGCAAACCGTCGGAGTCAAACCCGATGACGCTTGCGCGCCCCGTTCCGGCGCCCCAAATAAGTTTACCCTCGCAGATGACGATCCCATCAGGTATGCCGCCGGTGCCGCTCCCGCCCGGGTCGTCGAAACCGCCGGCGTTTATCCCTGCGACAGCCCCCGTGTTATTGACCATTTGCTGCAGGGTCAGGCCCCTCCCCCCATAAGTATTGGGGGTGCCCACAAACAGCCTTTTCGGGTCGTGGACTATAAGCATATAGCCGCGATAACCGTTACCGATCACCTCGTGAAGTTCCACGTCTTCCACATCGGCTTCTTCGCGTTGCCCCCCTGAAGGGTCGCCAACAGGGTTGGCTGATATGGAAGGGATATAGGATGGCAGCGTAATCATAGACGGATCGGTAGCCTCTATGTACTCATCCTCAGGTTCCTTCAGGCTCATTATCCTGTCTATCTCCGCTTCCGAGAGGTACATGTTGGCGAGGAAACCAATTGCGCTCGTCTCCTTGACTGTCATGACAAACAGCCGCTGCGCCGTGGGGGACGGGCCTTTGGCCAACACCCACATCACGGCGCATAGCGCCGCCACTATCACCAAAAGGATCGAGAAGAGGACCGACAGGGCCTTCAGCGCGACTTTTGCTATACGTTTTGGAAGTGGGCCCTTCATTTCAGGGGCGCGTGTACTTTCCATACCGGTTATATCATCTTTCAATAGACGCTGTCTCCAAGGTAATCATCGGATTGAGCAGCAGGGTATCGCCCGGCGGTACGGTTTGCCGGCGGGTCCCGGTTGCGTTACTCTGGATAATATACATAACCTTGTCAAAAAGCAAGATTTTTGTATCAATTCAAAATAATCTCTTTCATTATTGGTTACAGTTGACGGGTAGCCGGGGTATCACTCTGTCTTGCGTGACTAACGTCGCTTAGCCGGCTTCAATGCTGTACCAATGTTCCATACCTACCCCGGTATGTGCTAGGTAACCACTGACTAAATCGCGCCGCCGGATTTGTGCCGAGTGTTTTCGCCTATTTTGCGGGTTTTGAGGGCGAATACCCTTTGGTATTTAACTGAAAAACGCGTGAAATTGGCGGAAAGAGACGGCGCAAAGATGGTGGTGGGATTTAGTCAGTGGTTACCTACGTAGCCGGCTTCAGCCGACGGGTCACACTGCGTAAGTTCAGCTAAAACGCTGAACCTGAGTGATACCCCGGCTACCCGTCAACTGTAGTCCTTATTGCTCCGCGAACCGCGCTACCCCTTTGTAGTAATCCAGTGCCCGGAAGCCCCTGTCGAGCTGCAACAGCAGGTACCTTTCCGACGCGTCTGACATCTCGCTTAATGCCTGCCCGCTAAGTTTGAATGAAAACAGCCTTTTTGGCTCGCAGGAAATGACATACCTCGCCGCGTGGAGCGCCCCTTTGCCAAGCGCCGCCCCATCGGGGCCTCCGCAGCCGCCGCAGGCTATACTGCCCCCACTGACGTCAAAAACCGCCCCCTCCGGCTCCGTTGCCCCGCATACCGCGCATCTGTCCAGCATCGGGGAATATCCGGAGATAGCCACTAAACGCAGTTCGAACGCCGACTTTATTAGGTCAGGCGTCCTTATTTTATTGCTAAGCGCAAACAGCGCGTTGAGCACCAGCGGCAGCAGCTCGCGGTTCGGGCTGTCCTCATCTGCGACAGCCTCCGTCAACTCCGCGAAATAAGCCCCAAGCGCGAGAAGGCCGACGCCATCGCGCAGGCCTGTGAATTGCTCGACGCTGCGGGCCTCAGTCAGGATCCACCTGTCGCCGCTCCGCAAAAGCGTCATTTCCGAAAAGACGAGCAATTGGGTAGACGCGGCGAGCTTGCTGTTTTTCCGGATCGCGCCGCGCGCCGAGACAGTCAGCTTCCCCTCGTCGGCAGTCAGCACGGTCAGGATCTTGCTGGAATCCTTGTAGGCCGTTTCACGCAGCACGATACCGGTGGTGTTCACATACATGGCCCTTGTCCCTGCACTCCGCAAAGCCCGGCCGGGCGCCGCGGGTGTACCCCCTATTTCACATATCCCAGATTACGCATGATTCCCTGGTTGTCGCGCCAGTTCTCCCTGACCTTGACCCAGGTCTGCAGATTTACCTTCGCGCCCATGAACCGTTCGATATCCTCGCGCGCGAGCTGGCCGACCTTCTTGAGCATAGCCCCGTTCTTTCCGATGATCATGCCCTTATGGCTCTTTTTTTCGCAGTAGATAGTCGCCTCCACGTCAATAATGACGGATTGGTCAATATCGGCGTCCCTCACCCCTGAAGCATGCCCGCCCCCGCTCTTTACCGGGCCTTTACCCGCCGGGTTCCGGTATGCGTCCCGCTCGGAGAACTTCACTATCTCGACAGCCGTGCCGTGCGGCACCTCGCGTTCGAGGCAAATTAGCAGCTTTTCGCGTATAAGCTCCGCTATTATCTCCTTTTCCGGCTGGTCTGTCACCATCCCGTCCGGGAAAAGCTGCGGCCCTTCCTTCGCGTAACGCGCAAAGACTTCCGTAAGCTGCGAAACCCCGTCGCCCGTCCTGGCGGATACAGGTACGACCGCATCGAACCCGTACCTGTTGGAATACCTCTCGATTATCGGAAGCACAAGATTGGGCTTGATCGTGTCTATCTTGTTGATTGCAAGGATCAAAGGTACGCCCGAGCTGCTTATATGCCTAATAAGCAGTTCTTCCTGCGTCCCGATATCATCGACAGGCTCCACAAGCAGCGCGGCTGCGTCCACGTCGGCGACGCTCTGCCTGACGACCCCTACCATATACTCCCCGAGCCGCGTCCTCGCTTTATGGAACCCCGGCGTATCAAGCAGTATCATCTGCGTCCCCGAGTATGTGAATACCCCGAATATCCTGTTGCGCGTAGTCTGCGGCTTGGGCGTCACGATGGAGACCTTCTCCCCGGTCAGCCTGTTCGTAAGAGTCGACTTCCCAACGTTTGGTCTGCCGACGATCGCTATCATAGCTGTCTTATCAATCATTGGCGCCCCCCACCTCAGACATGATTTCTTTCTCACGCGCGCGCATCAGCTTTTTGCCCTCCGCTTCGTCGGTATGATCGTAACCGAGCAGGTGCAGGACCGAATGCACTGTCAGATATGCCGTCTCCGCGTCGATCCCCCGCCCGCTGTCAGAACACTGCTCCAGGACCCGCTGCGCTGAAATGACGACCTCGCCCAGAGGTATTACCCCCGTTTCAGCTTCGACCGCGCCCGCGCCCGGATCTGCCCACCCCGGGGGGTGAAAGACCTGCATCGGGAAGGAAAGCACATCCGTGGGCCGGTCTATGCTCCGGAAATCATTGTTCAGACTTCTTATGGCGTCGTCATCGGTAATCAGGACGCTCACCTCGCATGGCGACCCGACGCCTTCTAAATCGAGTGTTTTGCGGATGCACCTCTTTATCAGGGCGATATTCAGCCTGTCGCGCGCTTCGACGCCGTTGTGCCTGGCGTAAATCCTATGTTTTATCATGGCCCTCCGCCCTGCGCCTGGCGCCTTGCGCCCTACTCTTTGCGCTTTTGTCGTACGCCTCGATTATCCTCGAAACCAGTTCATGGCGAACGACGTCTTTCGACGTCAGATGGCACACGGCGATGTCCGCGACGCCCTCAAGGACGCGCGCCGCGTCGCGCAGCCCGCTGATTTTGTCCGGCGGCAGGTCGATTTGCGTGACGTCCCCCGTTATCACCGCCTTGGAACCGAACCCAAGCCGCGTGAGGAACATCTTCATCTGTTCCCTCGAAGTGTTCTGCGCCTCGTCAAGGATCATAAACGAGTCGTCCAGGGTCCTCCCGCGCATATATGCAAGCGGCGCGACTTCGATACTGCCTTTCTCGAAACAGCGGTGGTAGGCGTCCACGCCCAGAAGCTCGAATAAAGCGTCGTACAGTGGCCGTAAGTACGGGTCTACCTTGCTTTGCATATCCCCCGGCAGGAATCCAAGCCGCTCGCCGGCTTCCACGGCGGGGCGCGTGAGGATTATCCTGTTGACGGATTTCCTTCGGAAAGCGGAGACCGCCGCAGCGACCGCGAGGTATGTCTTCCCTGTCCCCGCAGGGCCTATGGCAAGCGTTACAGTGTTATTCGTAATCGAGTCGAAGTACTTCTTCTGCCCTATCGTCTTGGCCTTTATCGGCTTACCTTTCGCGGATATACAAATTACGTCCCGCGCGATCTGGGCGATTTCATCTTCTTTCCCGCCCCTGACAAGGCCGATGATATACCTGACGCTCTGGGCGTCGATCGGCTCCCCCTTGCCAGCGAGTGAAATCAGCCCGTCGATGACCCGCTGGGCATAATGGACGTTCTCCTCTTCACCGGTCAGGATCAGTTCCGAGTTCCTGTCGGTTATACGGATGCTCAGTTCTGTTTCGATCAGCCGGAGATTCTCGTCAAAAGAGCCGAACACGTTAATAATGCTCTCGAGCCTGTCGACTGCCATAACCTTTTCGCTCATCGCCATATGATACCCCATATCCTGTTACTAACGCCCGGCTCCGCCCCACAGTCCGCAGGGTTTTGGCGCGGTGCGCCACCCTACTCCGCCGGGTTTAGGCGCGGTGCGCCACCCTACTCCGCCGGGTTTTGACGCGGTGCGCCACCCTACTCTGCCCGGTCCGGCGCCGCGATTGCACCCTGCCGCTTTAAACCGCGTTCACCGCTTCAACCGCCCCACAATCAAACCGTCGGGATTTGCCGTAATAGTCTTAAAATCCGTGTATGTTACCATCCCCGGATGGCGACCCGCCATCTTCTTCACGCGCTTGACCAGCGTGTAGTCGACCGGGACTTTACTCCCGTCCCGGGCAGCGGAGTAATACGCGGCAATCGCCGCCGCCTCCTGCAGCGTCACAGCGTCCGGCGACTCCCCGTTGCACGAGATTATGATGTGTGAACCATGGATCTTTTGCGCATGCATCCACACATCGGTCTTCGCGGCCATCTGGAATGTCAACTTCTCATTTTGGATATTGCTCCTGCCCGCAAGCACCTGCATACCCGAAGTGGATACAAACCGTATCGGCGCTGACGCCGCCCGCTTTTCCTTATCCTTCTTCTTAGCCTTGATATAGCCTGCAAGGACAAGTTCGTCGCGGATGTCCTGCAAGTCCTGCTCCCCGTCAGCAAGGGCAATCTCATCAAGCACTGCCGACAAGAACCGCAGTTCATCCTCCCCCAGTTTGATTTGCTCCGAGAGGTGCTTCTCAGCGTTTTTCGCTTTTGTGTAATCCTTATAGTACTTCGCCGCGTTTTGCTGCGGGGTCTTCATGGGATCCAAAACAATTTCGCGTATACTTCCATTGCCGGAGAATAAATCCTCGGCATAAAGTTGGCTCTGTCCCCTCTTGATATCATGAAGGTTCGCCATAATCAGGTCGCCACACTGGCGTTTCTTGTCTCGCCCGGCAGTCGCCAGCAGTTCCTCTTTTTGGGCCGCTATCTTGCGCCCGATCCTGCTTTGGGCGGTTTCAACGGACTTGACCGTCGCAGAGGCGCGCTGCCGGTTCCGCTCCTTTTGGGCCTTTTGCGTGAAAAAACGGTCCAGCATCCCGGAAAAGCTATCTTCCATACGGACGTCCATCACGCCTTCATACTGCATGATCTCAGTATATGAGAAGTCCCTGTATGCCCCGTCCGCCCCGGTTATCGACCATGGGGCGAGCTTTTTCCCTTTGGCTTTCCCCACTAAATCGAAGAACTCCCTTTTGAGCCCTGCGCCCCCGTCCTTTATCAAACCCATCCTGAAACACACGTCGTTATAGGCCCTCCAGGAGAGTTCGCGGCAAATGAGCGGCGACAGGGCGGAAAATGCAGAAAGCAGCCAGTTCTCAACGGTAGCTTCTTTTTTTGAGCTATAGCCCGCGTCGAACATCCCCTGCCAAACATCGGCCGTCACCGACTCAGGGTCGATTTTACGGTCCTGCGCGGGCGGCGGGCGGTATATGAGGCCCGGGAGGGTCGCCCGCCTGTCCGATAGTTCCCCGCCTACCCGCCTCATACAGTCGATTATTATGTTTTCACCGTCTGTGAGAATGACGTTGGATGCACGCCCTATCGCTTCGAAAATCAGGTGCTTCTCTGACTGCACGCCGAGCATGTCAGTTGCGGCAAGTTCGATATCAAGCAGACGCTCCGCCGGGGGCTGTTTAAGTCCCAGGATCCTCGCGCCTGTCAGGTGCTTTCTCAGCAGCATGCATAGCATCGGCGGGGCCGAGGGGTTTTCCAGCCTATGCTCTGTGATGTGTACCCGGGCGTCGCCCGCCCCTGCGGATACCAGTAGACGGCACGGCCCTTGCGCCCCCCTGAGGTGGAATACCAGGACGTCGCGCTCAGGCTGCTGCACTTTATCGATTTTTGAACCTACAATCCTGTCGGCCAGCTCATCCGCGACCGCGGAAAGCAGTATCGCGTCAAGAGGCATTCTGCCTACCCCCGGCAACCATCAAATCAAAGAGTTCATCCAGCCGGTCTATGTTCCCGTTTAAGTATAAGTATCCGAATAAAGTCTCAAGGCCGGTCGCCGTGTGGTACTCTTCGAATGAAGAGCTGCGCGGCGTCGTACCGGGGTGTGCGTTCCTTCCACGCTTGAATACTGAAGTTTCTTCGTCGCTCAGGGTGGGCAGGATCTTCTCCGCCATAGCCGCCTGGGCCTTGGCGGAAACATACATCACAGTTTCGTTGTGCATGTTTTTGGCTGTCGATACGCCATTCGAGCAAAGCCAGGTGCGGACCATCAGTTCAAAGACCGCGTCCCCTATATGGGCAAACGCGAGCACGGATATCTCGTGATGTTCACCGCCCTGCTCTGGCATTAGGTAAGAACTCAAATAAGAACCTCGATTCCGTCCCATTGAACCGCCCGGTACCGGCATGGCGTTCATGAGACATTACAAGCAATGCAACGCGGCGGGTGCAGATACTATCCGCCCCCCGCCACGTAAATAACACTATACCGGTTACTTGGAGTTGAATATCCTGAATATCGTTTCAAACGGGTCCTCTTCAGGCGGCGGGGGCGGAGGTGTGGGATCCGGCATCACCGGAGGTGGCGCCACCGGCTGCGGCGCCGGGTGCGCTACCGCAGCGGTCACTGCCGCTTCAATGGCTTCCGGCTCCTCGAATACACTGCTCTCGGGTTTCTTCTCCTTACCCCTTTGCTGCGCGGGCCTGTCCTCAAACCGTGTGGCTATGACGACGACCCTGATTTCGTCTTCCATATTCTCGTCGAACGACGCGCCGAAAATGATGTTCGCGTCCGGGTGCGCCGCGTTCTGGACAAGGCTGGCCGCAGCTTCGACGTCTTCAAGCCCGATATCAAGGGAACCTGTGATATTTACAAGGACGCCGCGCGCGCCGTCTATCGACGTCTCCATTAGCGGGCTCATAACAGCGCTGCGGGCTGCATCCTCGGCTTTACCCTTGCCGGATGAATGCCCGACCCCCATATGGGCGTAACCCGCGTTTTCCATTATCGCCGTAACGTCCGCGAAGTCAAGGTTTATAAACCCGGTATTCTTGATAAGCTCCGATATGCTGACCACTGCTTGCTGCAGCACGCTGTCAGCAATCTCGAATGCATTTGCGAACGTGAGTTTCTGGTCCGATACATGCTTGAGCCGGTCGTTCGGGATCACAAGAAGGGAATCGACCTTACCAAGAAGGTTTTTGATCCCCTCTTCCGCCTGCTCCATCCTTCGTTTTCCTTCAAAGCTGAACGGCTTCGTCACGACGCCGACGGTGAGCGCCCCGGCTTCGCGGGCGATATCCGCTATCACCGGCGAGGCTCCGGTACCCGTCCCGCCGCCCATACCGCCGGCTATGAATACCATGTCTGTGTTCTCAATCGCTTTGGCGATGTTGTTGCGGCTCTCTTCTGCGGCTTTCTTGCCTATCTCGGGATTCGACCCCGCCCCTTGCCCCATGGTAAGCTTTTCGCCTATTTGAAGCTTGACGTCCGCATTGGAAACAGATAGCGCCGGCTTGTCGGTGTTGACCGCAATAAACTCCACACCATGGGCCCCGGCGGAGACCATTCTGTTCACGACGTTATTCCCCGCTCCGCCAATACCTGCTACCTTTATCACTACGACATTGTCAGGACCGCTTTCAAATGAAAACGACATGTATTGATCCCCCTCCGTAAATCAAAATCGGTGAGTATATGCGATAAGTCATCAAATCAAGGACGACACAGCGAATATTGTGTATGCAATACGTAAACTACGAACACAGCGTAAGCAGTTTGTAAACCACATACTGTTTGCCATTTTATCCTTATTTGCACCTCAGGTCAAGAGTTTAGTTAATTTTTCTTGCTAACGATCCTCCGTGAATATCCATTCCGGGGAATTCGACATGTTTATCGTGCCTGTAACGTCGCCGGGACGCTCCCTGTCAATACTCGAAACGAAGCTTGGCAGCTGTTCCAGTTTATGCGCGATATTGGCCGAGCCGCCCAGCATGACCTGGAAGCGCCCCGCATACCCGAAGTTGATCGTTGAAATGTTGGAGACGTCGAGATATGAGATTTCGCCCAGCATGCCCGCGCTCTCAAAAGCGGACAGCACCTCAGTCAATGAGCGCAACTGGGTCTCCCCGCCCGACATAGCGCGCAGCCTGCTCCCGACTTCGGCCTCCAGCGGGATGAACCCCCTGATCTCAATCATCCCCTTTGGCGCGGTATCCAGCTTGTCAAGGACCTTGCCCGACGGGTCGATCAGCAGTACGGCGTTCCTGTGTTCTATAGTGGCCACGGCCACGCTCTCGCTCACGGATATTTGTATCGTTGCGGGCAAAGAGGGCCGGACGGAGACCTCGCTAATGTATGGCATGGCCAGTTTTATCATATGCTCAGCAGCGGTCGTATCGAGGAGCAGGATGTTATCGCCGGCCGTTATCCCGGACGCTTCGATTATTTCCATATTTGAGTACTTCGTCACGCCGGACACTTCTATCTCCATCACCCGCATAAAGACACTCAAAGCGAACAGCACGAGCAGAATAGTCAGGAGGATACTGACCAAGAGATAAATCAGGGCGTTTCTGCTTCTCCGCATCCGTATTCCCTTGTTCATGATACTTCCCCCTCTTCCCTGCGCTTACAGAGTTCCATAATAATACCGACAATCTTCCCCGCGCTGTCCGGTACGCCCAGCGCTTTCTGGGCGACGGACATTTCACCGCGTTTCCGTTCGTCCCCAAGTATCGAGGATACCGCATTGTACAGGATCTCCCCGGTGCAGTCCTTCTCCTGCAGCATGATTGCCCCGCCCGCTTTTTCAACTTGTTTCGCGTTTTTCATCTGCTGATCGTTCGTCACATACGGCGACGGTATGAGCAAAGCCGGTTTGCCAAGGCATGTAAGCTCCGCTATCGTTGAACCGCCCGCCCTGCACATCACCAAATCCGCCTTAGCCATGACACTTTGCATATCATTGATATACTCCCTTATTTCGATACCCAACGGGAGCTCATACGGGCCGCCGAGCTTACGGAGCCGGTTCTTCATTGCATCCACAGCCGCGCCTTTCCCTGCGGCATGGATATGATAAAACGATCCTGCCTCGATGTTCCTGAGGATAAAATCTGTCATCACCTCGTTCATGCGCTCCGCCCCGAGCGAGCCCCAGAACGAGACTACCAAAGGTTTGCAGCACCGGGGGGCCATATCGTCGCTTGCCGGCGCATGGGAGAACCCACCCCTTACAGGCGTCCCGGTAAGCACGACGCACCCCGGGCGCCTGTACTGTTCTTCGAGGCCGGGAAACGAAATAAGCACCTTGTCGACAGTCGCGCTGAGCAGCTTTGTGGTCAGGCCGGGCACCGCGTTTGATTCGTGGACCACTGTGGGGATCCCGCGCCTCGCCGCCCTTCTCATGACCGGGTAGCAGATATAGCCGCCTGTGCCTATCACCGCGTGTGGCTTAAACTTCGAAATCAGCTTATCCGCTTTCAGACCCGCCGCCGTAAGGCTCCTGACCGCCCCGAGATTGTATGCGATGTCCTCCGCCTTGAATGAACGCCTGAACCCGCTCATATTGATATTGACCAGATGGAAACCCGCCTGCGGTATCAACCTTTTTTCCATTTCCTTACCGGCGCCGACGAAAAGAACTTTTGAGTCGGGCGCCACCCGCCGGACTTCTTCGGCGATAGCCAGCGCCGGATTGATATGCCCGGCAGTTCCGCCGCAAACAAACAGAAAATTCATTCTTGTTGACCATCCATTTGAGTTTTATCTTTTGACCGCGCCGCGTTTGGAGGTATCTCCCGGGAAATCGCAAGGATAATCCCGATTTCCACGAGCTGTATCCACAGCGCCGTACCGCCGTAACTGAAGAAAGGCAACGATATACCTGTAGCGGGAAGAAGGTTTGTAACGACAGCCACGTTGAAAAACACCTGGATGGCCAGCAAACTCGTCAGGCCGATTATCACAAGCGTCCCGAACTTATCCCTCGCGTTGAGCGCCAGCCAGTAACCCCTGACAATAAGCAAAACGAAAAGTGTAAGGATCAGCATCGCCCCGATGAATCCAAGCTCTTCGCAAATCACCGAGAAAATGTAGTCATTGATCTCTTCAGGCAGATACAGGTACTTCTGCCTGCTCTGCCCAAGCCCCTGGCCGAGCAACCCCCCCGACCCGATTGCGTAGAGCGACTGGCGGGTCTGCCACCCGTCGCCAAGGGCGTCCGCATCCGGATTGAGCCATGCATCTATACGCTCGCCGGCGTAACCCAGCGAGTCTCCCCATTTGGTCTGCGTTATATACTCGCCGACATTCTCTGCACTTAACTCCTTATCGGACGATTTCAGTCCAATAACAAGCGCCAGGCCAATCGCGGCCGCAATCAGTATACCCGCGATCGTGAACCACCGGATCCTGGTCCCGCCCGCGAACATCATGATAGCTGATATCACAATGATTATAATCGCAGCGGAGTAGTGCGGCTGGCGGATAAGGAGCACCGTGACCAAAACCGCTATCGCTGCGAAAGGAAGCACGCCGTATCGAAGCGTGTCCATCCGAGGTTTCCCGAGTTTGCACATCATCTGGGCAAACGATATGACAACCGCGGCTTTGACGATCTCCGAGGGCTGGAACGTCAGTTCACCGACGCCGATCCACCGCCTTGCGTTGTTGAATACCCTGCCAACCACCAGCACGACCACCAGAAGGGCTATCGATACCAGCAGCAGATGGACGGAGAACCTGCTTATCGTACTCACCTTAAAACGCGAAACAAGGATCATCAACGCGACGCCGCTTACCGAAAACACAAGATGGCGGATGAAAAAGCTTGTGGGTTCCCCGGATTGGTAGTATGCGCGGGCAAAACTCGCCGACAGCATCATGACGAGGCTTATCAGCAGCATCACGAGCGTGATCAGGAATAACGGCATATCAAAGCCAATACGTCTCCGGCCGGCTTCGATGAACTCGGAAGACAAAGCGCGCGGCTTCCAGTTCGGCAACCCATCCGAACCCTCGCTTGCCTGGATACC
>Ga0082212_10005566_pt1 | contig 17142 bp, 9 predicted proteins | sample TergutNt197P3_FD_71548 | JGI IMG/M metagenome (GOLD analysis project Ga0082212, IMG submission 71548) | Neocapritermes taracua P3 segment gut microbial communities from Petit-Saut dam, French Guiana - Nt197 P3 | ecosystem: Host-associated > Arthropoda: Insects > Digestive system > Gut ... | reverse complement strand
CGCCAAAAACCCGCCGCAGATGCTTGCTGTTCTTGTGCCGCCGTCAGCCTGGATTACGTCCGCGTCTACAGTGATTATGATTTCAGGCATTTTAGCCAGGTCAACGCACGCGCGCAGGCTTCTGCCGATTAGCCGCTGAATCTCCTGGGTTCTGCCGGAAAGTTTGGTCCTTTCGCGCTGGCAGCGCGTGTTGGTGGCTGACGGAAGCAGTGAGTATTCCGCTGTTACCCAGCCGCGAAGGTCGTCTTTATCACGCCATTTTGGTTTTGCATTCTCAACAGACGCCGCGGCAATAACCTTTGTGTCGCCAAACTCAACCAGCACCGAGCCTGCTGCGTGTTTCGTAAAATTCCGGGTGAATTTTATTTGGCGTAATTCGTCGTTTTTTCTGTTTTTTCTCATTTTTTTCAAAATCTTCTCTTGCAGCCCAGAAGGCAGGACCGTCACTTGCCTGACTGCTTTCGGGTGAAATCATACTCATTGTTCCCGTGCCGGCTCCAAAAGTTACTGTGCTGTGTTTCATCTGCGAAAAAATGTCAAATTTAACAGCAAGAATATCAGCAGTTGACTTGAAAAGAACTTCTGTTTCGCCTGTTATTATATGAGTCATAAACGGACTTACAATATCCTTGCTGTATTTTTTCTGTAAAGTTCCAAACACTTTATACTGAAGTTTCAGTAAATTCAACATTTCATTGTTTTCAGATTCAGTTAATGACTTTAACTTAGAAATTTCATTAACTCTGTCTAATCTGATTATCAGCGCAATAAAAATTTCATCCTGCGGAGGAGTAAAAAAATTATAGCCAGCTTTTCTTTTTACTCCCTCAGGAGTCATAATCAAACTGTCACATCCAACACTTTTTAACCATTCTTCAATTTTATTCATAAGATTTTATTTTCTATTACTTCGGTCTGATTCTGTCCATCCAAGATATTCTCGTGTTTCACACAATAATTCCATTTTTTACTCCAATCACTTTTTTTACAAGTATTATTATATCCTGTACTCTCAATAAAAAATTTCGTCGCCGTTTGTAAAACGAACTTGGTAACTTTTTTCGGAAATATGATACTCATCTATTAATTTGCGCAATTCATCAAATGAAACAGTTTTTGCATTTTTCACTCTTGATAATGCTAAATCACCAATTGTTTAAGGAATTTTATTTTTCATTTTTATATCCTTGATTTTTTTAATTCGTCTTATGACTGGATGGCTGGGGTATCAGGATTTGAACCTGAGATGCGGGAGTCAAAGTCCCGTGCCTTACCGCTTGGCTATACCCCAAGGGAATGGGGTGAGTAGTGGGGTTCGAACCCACGACATCCAGAGCCACAATCTGGCGCTCTACCACTGAACTATACCCACCGCGTATGGCGCGCCTGAAGGGATTCGAACCCCCGGCCCACGGCTTAGAAGGCCGTTGCTCTATCCAACTGAGCTACAGGCGCATCGTTCCTGCCCCGGGGAATTCCCTCAGGCAAAGGCGCTGACAGTGATAAATTATACCATTCATCAAGAGCCCTGTCAACCATTCCTCAGCTTTCAGCCTTGTGCAAAAGCGGGATTGATGGTATAATAGGCGCGTTCCAATTCGATACCTATACGACTCTGTTTGGGGGTGCCTTTTGCATGCATTGTGTCAGAAAACTGACGGAGCAACTCTATTGGGTGGGCGGCAGCGACCGCCGTTTGGCGCTGTTTGAAAACGCCTTTCCCATACCCCGCGGCATTTCTTACAACTCCTACCTGCTCCTGGACGAAAAGACCGTGCTCCTGGATACCGTAGACGCGGCGATCAGCGGCCTGTTTTTCGAAAACCTGGCGCAGGTGTTGCAGGGCAGACCCCTGGATTACCTGATCGTCAGCCATATGGAGCCGGACCACGGCGCGGTGCTGGGCGATCTGTGCCTGCGCTACCCGGAGGTTCAAATTATATGCACCGCCAAAGCCGCAGCCATGATCACCCAGTTTTTCAGCGACTCCCTTACTCCGCGGATTCAGGTTGTCGGTGATGAAAGCGAGCTGCGCACAGGCGATCACACGCTTACCTTCCTGACGGCTCCCATGGTTCATTGGCCGGAAGTGATGGTCACCTATGAAAAAACCCGGGGTATTCTGTTTTCCGCGGACGCCTTTGGCGCTTTCGGCGCTATCAACGGCAGCCTTTTTGCCGATGAAGTGGATTTTGAAAGGCATTGGCTGCCCGACGCGCGGCGTTACTACGCCAACATCGTCGGCAAGTACGGCCCCCAGGTACAGACCCTGCTTCGGAAGCTGGCGTGCGCGGATATCCGGATGCTCTGTCCTCTCCACGGCCCCGTCTGGCGCAAGGATATTGACTGGTACCTCCACAAGTATCAGCTTTGGAGCGCCTACCAGCCCGAGGAATCCGCCGTGCTGATCGTATACGGTTCCATCTACGGGCATACGGAAAACGCGGCGGATATCCTGGCGTCCAAGCTGTCCTGCGCGGGCGCCGGCCCCATCGCAATGTACGACGTGTCCTCCACGGATCCTTCCGTGCTGGTGGCGGAAGCCTTTCGCTGCAGCCACATTGTGCTGTGCAGCGTTACCCATAACGGGGGGATCTTCCATACCTTGGACCACCTGCTGAGCGAATGGAGAGACCACAGCCTGCAAAACCGCACCGTTTCGGTGATTGAAAACGGTTCCTGGGCTCCGGCGTCAGGTTCCCTTCTGCGCAAGCGCCTGGGCGACATGAAAAACATGCGCATACTGGAAAAAACCGTCACGCTGCTTTCATCGCCGAAGCCCGGGCAGGAGGAGGCGCTGGGCTTGATGGCGGAGGAAATTGCCGGCCATATGGCGGCCCAATCCCCGGCGCCCGGTCCCGATCCCGCCGCCGACACGCCGGTGAACCCCAAGGCTTTTTTTAACGTGGTATACGGCCTTTTCGCGCTGTTCGCGGGCGACGATCAGAAGGTGAACGGCTGCATCGTCAACACCCTGCTTCAGGTAACCAGCGAACCCAAGCGCGTGGCCGTGACCGTGAACAAGCAAAACCTCACCCATGACCTCATTATGAAAACAGGGATTTTCAATCTTTCCATCCTCACGGAGGAAGCGCCCTTTTCCCTGTTTCAGCATTTTGGCTTCCAAAGCGGCCGAACCATGGATAAATTTGCGGGACGGAAGGACCCCCGAAGCGCCAACGGCCTGCCTTATCTGAAAGAGGCGAGCAACACCCTGCTGTCCGCCAAGGTGCTGCATCGCCTCGATTGCGGCACCCATACCCTTTTTCTGGCGGATGTAACGGAGGCGCGGGTCCTCGGCAACCAACCCTCCGCCACCTACGGCTACTACTTTGAGCACATAAAACCCAAGCCTCCCATTCAGCCGGAAGGGCCGCAAAAGCGCGGCTATGTCTGCAAAATCTGCGGGTATTTCTATGAAGGGGAAACCCTCCCGCCGGACTATGTATGCCCCATCTGCAAGCACGGAGCCTCGGACTTCGACAGAAGCTGAGTCCCATTTACAAAGGAGGTACGCCGATGGCAAAGAGCGTGTTCCATGTGGAGGGAATGTCCTGCATTCATTGTGAAAACGCCGTGAAACAAGCGGTTTCCGCCCTGGCCGGCATTCACGCCGTGACGGTGGATCTGGCGGAAAAAACCGTAACCGTGGAATGGACGGAGGAGCACAGCGAATCGCTGATCCAAAAGGCCATTGAAGAGCAGGGGTATGAGGTACAACATTATTGCGACCAATCGCAATAAAATAAAAAGTGGAGGTTCTCAACAATGAAAAAACTGGTTCTGTTTGCGCTCGCATTGCTACTCGCCGCTTCCGCAACGGCATTTGCTTTGGCCGAAGGCGAACTGACGGTGGCGGGCGTCGTCTTCCAGGATGATCAGTTCATGAACATGCTGACCAAGGGTTATGTAGACGCCGCCGAAGAACTGGGTGTGAAATGCCTGACCGACAATACGAACAACGACCAGGCGAGAGAGGTTGAGCTGATTACCACGTACCTGAGCCAGGGCGTCAACGGCATCGCGATTGCCCCCCTGTCCAAGGACGCCTCCATCGCGCAGCTTCAGATGGCGAACGAGCAGGGTATGAAGGTCGCCATAACGAACCTGGACCTGGCAGACTGTGATTTTTCCGTTGCCACCTTTGCCTCTGACGACTACTTGAATTGCTCCCTCGTCGGCAAGGTAGCCGGGGAGGCGATCCTTGAAAAGTTTGGCGACCAGAAGGTGAAAATCGCGCTGATCCAATTCAAGAGCCTGCTGCCGGATCAATCGACAAGCCGCGTAAACGGATATCTTGACGCCATTGCGGCCGCCGGCGTGGATTACGAAGTCGTCGCCGACCAGGACGGCTGGTTGCAAGACATGGCCATCGAAAAGGCGGACGGCATCCTCACGGCGAACCCTGATCTGGATGTCATTATCGCCGTCAATGACGGCGGAACAATCGGCTCTACCATGGCGGTCATCAACGCCGGCAAAGCGGATGATATTCTGGTGTTCGGCCACGATGGCGGCGACCAGATCTCCAGTTTGGTCCTTGATGAAGCAAGCCCCCTGTATGCCGCCGTTGCGCAGGATCCGTACGGACAGGGCTACAGCGCGATGACCGCGCTCATCAAGGCGCTAAAAGGCGAAGACACCTCCGATACGCAGGGCAAGCTGACCTACAAGGACGGCATCGTGCTGTCAAAGAGCGATCCTGACGGCGTAGTGAAATACCGCGCCGACGAAGGCCTGTAACCCCGGAAAGCAATCCAAAAACCCAATGCGGCGAGGGGGAACCCAATCCCGGATTCCCTCTCGCCCGCGCGATTGACGCGACCCGCAAGAGGGACCCCGCATCCCCGCGAATACACCTGTACGATACCGCTATATGAGCGCTTGAAGGGAAAAAGATATGGCTCTGCTGCGAACGGACTCTTTGACAAAAACGTATCCCGGATGCGTTGCCCTCAATCAGGTTACGGTTTCTTTTGAAAGCGGTAAAATCAACGCCCTTTTGGGAAAAAACGGGTCCGGAAAATCCACCCTTGTCAAATGCTTTTCGGGCGCGATTTCACCCAATGGCGGCAGCATCTATCTCGATGACCAAAGGTTGTCGTTTTCTCATCCTTCCGGCGCGTATGAACAGGGGATCGTTACGGTATATCAGGAACTGAGCCTGGTGCCCGGGCTGACGGTCGCGGAAAACATCCTGCTCGGCCGCTTGCCCAAAAAGGGAATGCGGATCGACTGGAAAACCGCCTACAAAACGGCGAAAGAATTGCTGGATAAGATGAAGGCGGATATCAATCCCCGCGACAAGGTCTCGCGCTTGAGCATGTGGCAATGCCAGGTTGTTGAAATCACAAAGGCAATGAGCTTCCATCCCAAGGTTTTAATGCTGGACGAGCCAACCTCCGCCCTGGCCGCCAATGAAGTGGACCGGCTTTTTGACGTCATCCGGGAGCTTAAAAAGCAGGGCGTGATCATCATCTACATCTCCCATAAGCTGCACGAAATCCCCCAAATCTCCGATACCATCACGGTCCTGCGGGACGGGGCGCTGATCGGAACCGTTCAAACAAGCGAAGTTGGGCATCAGGATATTATCAAAATGATGTTTGGCGAGGTTCAGATCAAAAACCGCCCCTCCGACCTTCGTGTGCAGGACGAGACCGTTTTGCAGGTGCGGAATCTGCATCGCAAAGGGCTGCTCCACGACATCAGCTTTGATCTGAAAAAAGGGGAGATCCTGGGGATTGCCGGCATGCTTGGTTCTGGACGGACGGAACTGCTGAAGGCGATCTTCGGCGCCGACCCCTATGACTCGGGTGAAATCGTGATTAACCGGAAGAAGGCAAAGAAAAAGCCATCGCCCATATCGATGAAAAAAATGGGATTGGGGCTTACCCCCGAGGACCGAAAAAAAGAGGGTTTGATGCAGGCCCATTCCATCAAGGATAACCTTTGTTATGCCAGTATGGACAAAACCTCATTGGGTTGGGTTGAAAGCAAGAAGCTCAGAAATGACGCGTCCGTAAAACAGATCCAGGATCTTCAGATCAAGGCGCCGAACCTAAAATCGGCTGTAAACTCCCTTTCCGGCGGCAATCAGCAAAAAGTAGTCGTTGGGAATTGGCTGAATACGAAACCTCAAATCATGATCTTTGACGAACCGACGCGAGGAATCGACGTTTTTGCGAAGCAGCAGGTGTTTGAGATCATTTGGGAGCAATCCAGAAACGGCATTTCCGCGATCTTCGTATCAAGCGAACTGGAAGAGCTGCTTGAAACCTGCCACAGGATTCTCATTATGAAAGACGGCAGAATCATCGACGAGGTGAATCCGGATCAGCTGGAGATCGAAAAACTATACGAGTTAAGCATGGGAGGAAGTCATGAACAGCATTCTTGAGCCGGCGAACACGAGAAGAGCAAAGAACTTTGTGCTGGACCACATCATCGAGATATTGCTAATCATTCTCGTCATCGCGATGTCCTTCGCATCCAACACGTTTTTAACGCTGGCGAACTGGCTGAATATATTCAGAAACATCTCGATGAAAGGCGTGATTGCCTTTGGCATGACGATGGTTATCGTAGCCGGCCAAATCGACCTTTCCATCGGTTCCACCGTGGCGATCAGCGGCGTGATCGTCGCGCGTATTTGCCGCGATTTGCCGTCCGCCACCGGCATGGGCGTGGATATGGCCTGTGTGATCGGGATCCTGATCGCGCTTGTTTTTGCGGCCGTTATAGGAACTCTGCATGCGTTTTCCCAGCAAAGATTCGGCATGCCCTCCTTCATCGTCACGCTGGCGACCCTGAACCTGCTGTACGGACTGGCGGGAATCATCTCCGGAGGCTTTCCCATCGCGAATCAATTTCCCGACTGGTTTGTGAAACTCGGCACGGGAAAACTCTTTTTAGGGAGCATGGGAATTCCGGTTCCGGCGATCATTCTTCTCATCTTCTTTATCCTCTTCCAATTCATCATGACTTCCACAACAACGGGCCGTTCCATCTATGCGGCCGGAGGAAACGCCGAGGCCGCGCGTTTAAGCGGAATCAACGTATTCAAAACGAAAATCATCGCCTTTGTCGCCGTGCAGGTGATGTGCGTTATCAGCGGCTTTATCAACAGCGCGCAAGTGCTTTCGGGATCATACAGCTTCGGAAAAGGTTGGGAAATAGACGTGATCGCCGCCGTCGTCATCGGCGGCACCAGCATGGCAGGCGGCGTTGGCAAGGTTTGGGGAACCATGATCGGCATTATCTTCCTGGGTGTGATTGTAAACGGTATGACCATATTGAATGTCGACACATATGGGCAGTATGTGGTGCGCGCCGGCCTGGTTTTCTTCGCGGTGCTGATCGGCACTTATCAGACAAGGGCCAAGAAATAATACGCCTTTGCGACCCTTCGCAAGGCATTGCCGAAAGAGGACGGACATGAACTCAAGGGAATTGGTGAACAGCACGCTGGCATTTCAAAATACGGAACGGGTTCCCAGGCAGCTTTGGGTATTGCCCTGGGCGCGCATGTACGAAGGGGAAAAACTGGCCGCGCTTCAAAGCGCGTTCCCGGACGACATCGTTTGGGATATGCCGGTCGCCTACGCAGAGCAGCCCCAAAAGGTTGGAGATCCCTATGAAACCGGCCGTTATGTGGACGAATGGGGCTGTACGTTCACGAGCATACACCGCGGCATCGTCGGCGAGGTCAAAGAGCCGCTGATCCTGGACGACGACTGGAAAGACGCGGCGAAGGCGCGTTTTCCGGAGGAACTGCTGTCATTCGACGTTCAAAAGGTCAACGAGTATTGCCAAAGCACAGACAAGTTTATTTTGCAAACCGATTTTGTGCGTCCGTTTGAGCGCATGCAGTTTTTGCGCGGCACGGCGAACCTCTTTATGGACATCGCGCTGAAAAACGAAGGAATGCTGCGCTTCCTTGAAAGGCTGCACGGGTTTAACTGCCGGGTGATGGAAGCCTGGGGCAAAACGCGCGTTGACGCGTTGTTTATGATGGACGACTGGGGAAGCCAAAACAGCCTGCTGATCGACCCGCGGTCTTGGGTAGCGCTGTTTAAGCCGATGTACGCGGATTATTGCGCAATCGCGCGGAAGCACGGCAAAAAAATATTCTTCCACTCAGACGGAAACACCCTTGCCATTTTACCGCACCTCATTGATATTGGCGTGGACGCGGCGAATCTGCAAATTTTTTGTATCGGGCTGGAGAATCTTCGCGAATACCGGGGCAAAATCACATTCTGGGGCGAAGTGGACCGCCAATGGATACTCCCCTACGGCACGGCCGAACAGGTGGAAAGCGCCGTACAAAGCGCCTACGAGACGCTGTGGGTCAACGGGGGCTGCGTGGCGCAATGCGAGTTCGGCCCCGGCGCAAAGCCGCAAAATGTGGAAACCGTGCTGAAAACCTGGAGCGGAATGAAGCCGTCCGTATAATACCGCCTGCGCGAAGCGGCCTTGCCGGACGGATCATCCAAAAACACACCGGGTTTAAGACAATTGTAACCGGGGATCCCTTTCGACCGCAGTACGCTTCTGTACCGCGGTTTTTTGGGCAACCTCTACTACTCCCGATTCAATACCGCATGCGCGGCCGCCAGCCGGGCAATGGGCACGCGGAACGGGGAACAGCTTACATAGTGCAAGCCTGCCTTGTGGAAGAACTCGATGCTGGAGGGGTCTCCCCCGTGTTCGCCGCAGATGCCCAGCTTGATCTCCGGACGCCCCTGCTTGCCCAGCTTCACAGCCATTTCCACCAACTTGCCAACGCCGGTCTGGTCCAAACGCGCGAAGGGATCGCTCTCGAAAATCTTGTTCTCATAATAGCTGTCCAGGAACTTTCCCGCGTCATCCCGGCTGAAACCGAAGGTCATTTGGGTTAAATCGTTGGTGCCGAAAGAGAAGAACTCCGCTTCCCGGGCGATTTCGTCCGCAGTCAGGGCTGCCCGGGGAATCTCGATCATGGTGCCGACCTGGTATTTCAGGGTCGCCCCCTGCTCCTTGAAGATCTTCTCGACGGTATCCACCACGATCTTCTTTACAAAGGCAAGTTCCTTCACCTCACAGGTCAGCGGGATCATGATCTCGGGCTCGATATCCACGCCTGTTTCCTTCTTGACTTTCAGCGCCGCCTGAATGACGGCTCTGGTTTGCATTACGGCGATTTCCGGATAAGTCACGGGCAGGCGGCAGCCCCTGTGCCCCATCATGGGGTTAAACTCATGAAGGGCATCGATTTTCTCTATGATCTTCTGAACGGTGGCGCCCAGCTGCGCCGCGATCTCCTCTATCTCCCCGGTCATGCTCTTCTGAGGCAGGAATTCATGCAGGGGCGGGTCCAGGTAGCGGATGGTCATGGGCCGGCCCTCAAGAGCCTTGTACATGGCCTCGAAGTCGCCCTGCTGCATGGGCAGGAGCTTCGCCAGGGCCTTTTCCCGCTGTTCCACGGTGTCCGCCAGGATCATCTCGCGGACGGCGGCGATACGGTCAGCCTCAAAAAACATGTGCTCGGTTCGGCACAGGCCGATGCCCTCCGCGCCAAACTCCACAGCCTGCTTGGTGTCGCGCGGGTTGTCCGCGTTGGCGCGTACCTTTAAGGTACGGGCGGCGTCCGCCCATCCCATCAGGGTGGCGAAATCTCCGGATACGGTGGCCTCCACCGTGGGGATCAGTTCACCGTATACGTTGCCGGTGGAGCCGTCCAGGGACAGGCTGTCACCCTCGCGGTACACCCTGCCGCCCACCGTTAGGGTTTTGGCGGCGTCATTGATGCGCAGCTCGCCGCAGCCAACCACAGCCGCGCGGCCCATACCGCGGGCCACAACCGCCGCATGGGACGTCATGCCTCCGCGGGCGGTCAAAATACCCTTGGACAGATCCATCCCCTCGATGTCCTCGGGGGTGGTTTCTTCCCGCACAAGGATGGCGGAAATACCGGCGCGGCCGGCATTGGCGGCGCTATCCGCCGTAAAATAGACCTGGCCGGCCGCCGCGCCCGGGGATGCGGGCAGGCCCTTGGCGATCACTTCCGCCTTCTTGAGGGCGGCGCGCTCAAAATTGGGGTGCAGCAGGGAATCCAACTGCCTGGGCTCCACTTTCAGCACGGCTTCCTCAGGGGTGATCATCTTTTCCGCCACCAGGTCCACGGCGATCTTAATGGCGGCGGCGGCGGTACGCTTGCCGTTGCGGGTTTGGAGCATAAACAGCTTGCCGTGCTCGATGGTGAACTCCATATCCTGCATGTCGCGATAATGATTTTCCAGCTTTTCGGCAATCGTTACGAATTGCCGGTACACGTCCGGCATGGCCTGCTCAAGGGTGCTGATGGGCTGCGGCGTGCGGATGCCCGCCACCACGTCCTCGCCCTGGGCATTGATTAGATATTCGCCGTAGAGTTTATTTTCACCCGTGGAGGGGTCGCGGGTGAAAGCTACGCCCGTACCGCTGTCATCCCCCATGTTGCCGAAAACCATACTTTGCACGTTGACCGCGGTTCCCCAGTCTCCGGGGATATCGTTCATGCGGCGGTAATATATAGCCCGGGGATTGTCCCAACTGCGAAAAACCGCCTTGATGGCTTCCATCAACTGCACCTTGGGATCCTGCGGGAACGCCTCGCCCTTTTCTTTCCGGTAGATCTCCTGAAAGCGGGCTACGACCTGCTTCATGTCATCGGCGTTTAAATCCGTGTCAAACTTCGCGCCCTTGTCCTTCTTCACCTGCTCCAACGCGTGTTCGAACAGGCTTTTCTTAATTTCCATCACCACGTCGGAGAACATCTGGATGAAGCGGCGGTAGCTGTCATAGGCAAAGCGCTCGTTGCCGGTTTGCTTTGCCAGGCCTTTCACGGCAACGTCGTTGAGGCCCAGGTTCAGAATCGTATCCATCATACCGGGCATGGAAGCCCGGGCGCCGGAGCGGACGGACACAAGAAAAGGATTATCCAAATCGCCGAACTTCTTGCCGCAGATGACCTCTGTCTTACCCAGGGCCTCATAGATCTGGCTTTCGATATCCCCGGCGATCATTTCGCCGTCCTGATAGTACCGGGTACAGGCCTCCGTGCTCACCGTAAAGCCCTGCGGCACCGGCAGCCCGATATTGGTCATTTCGGCCAAATTCGCGCCTTTGCCGCCCAGCAGGTTCTTCATATCCTTCGTTCCTTCTTTGAACAGGTATACGTACTTTGCCATGTGTTCCCCTTCCCCCTCAGTCTCTCGATATGCGGACAGGCCGCCATGAGAAATGTCCATGCCCTGTCCGTCTGCTCAACTTATAGATTATACACGGCATCCCGGAAAATGGCAAGAAAAAACGCTTTGGGTTTCCCCGCATGGTGCTTTGGGTTTCCCCGCATGGGCCTTTGGGTTTCCCCGCATGGGCCTTTGGGTTTCCCCGCCCGGCGTTTTCCTTCCCCGAAAGGCTCGTCCGGCCCAAGCGCGCCCGGCGTACCGCCAAGCGAAATACAGCAGCCCATTGTCCGAAAACCGAGACGGAGGCGGCGTCATGAAAACCATGGGGCAGCGCCAGAGTTGTATTTTCGCTCCTTTTGTCAATTTTTGGGATTTTTTAGCCGAAGCGACAAAAATCGCCGGAAAAATCATCAGATAACACAACTCTTTTCACCGGAAAAGCCCTTGACTCTTGTGCTACCCACTCATTTATAGTGACAAAATTCTGAGGAAACGGAGAAGCCGGCCGCAGCGAAAGCGGGATCGGCAAAACGATTTGATCGATCATCAGGAAAACGAAACTGGCTATATTGAGGAGGCGGGCATATGACCGCGCGAATGATACGAATGCAGCAAATGAAACAGAGGATAACCTCCATGCGGATGCGGGTCTTGCTGGTCATTATGCTGGTGCTGCTTACAGTCACGCTGGCAAACTACTTTTCAAGCATAACATTTACCAAACGCAGCATAGACGACGTCATGGAGAAGGAACTGTCTTTGGCGCTGGACATCGCCGACACGGTGGTCGGCACGAAAATCAGCCTCTTGCGTTCCAATGCCGAAACGATCGCCGAGCGGCTTTGGGGCGGCGGTTTCGTTGAGAACATGGCGGAAACGATGGCGGCTCAACTGAAGGAATACCCTGAATTCATTTCCCTTACGGTTTACGACCGGAACGGTATGATCGCCAATTACGGCATGCCGGTCGCTCACGATGTATTTCTGACCGAAAGCGAGATCATGCAGCCCGCCTTCATCGGAAAGAGAATCCTATCCTCCCCGCATTATAACAATGCGAACGGAGATTTGGTGATGCACGTATTCGTGCCGATGGGACCGGACAAAGTTCTGTCCGCGACCATACCCGGCATGATTTTTTCCGATATTTTGTCACAGTACCGGCTGTGGAATACCGGGAATATTTTTATGGTTGACGCCGAAGGCACGTTTATCGCCAATTTTCGATCCTACCTGGTCACGGAAAAGCATAATTTTATTGCGGATGCCAAAGAGGATCCGGAGTTGAGAACAGCCGGCGAGTTTTATCAAAAGATGATTACGGCCGATGACGGTTCGGGGAAATACTACTTTGCAGGCGAGGAACGCATATGTGTATTCAAGCTCGTTTCGGATACCGATATGGGCTGGCGCATAGGCGTGGCGGCGCCCCTGCACGAGAACCCCCAAAGCAATTTTCGAGGCGGCCTGCAGCTTGCCGCAATCGCTTTTCTGGGAATGGGCGTCATCATCTCCATATATGCTTCCGGCTTTGCCGTAAAGCCGTTTTTACGAATCGAAACCCAAAACCGGCATTTGGAAAAGCTTAACGAAACCGTACGGGAACAAGCTTCGCAAATACAGGAAGAACACGGGCGCATGAAGCTTTTGTTGGACGCGACGCCGCTTGCCTGCCGCCTGTGGGACAGGAATTTTAAAATCTTTGAGTGCAACGACGAGGCGGTCAAGCTATTTGGGCTGAAAGACAAGCAGGAATACCTGCAGCGGCATTTCGACCTTTCGCCGGAATACCAGCCGGACGGCCAGCGATCCTGTGAAAAGACCCTGAAAATCCTGGAGAAAGCGTTTACGGAAGGCCGATATGTTTTTGAGTGGATGCACCAAACGCTGGACGGAACGCAAGTGCCCTGCGAAATCACGCTTGTCCGCGTCGAGTATGGGGACGACTACGTGATTGCGGGGTACACGCGCGATCTGCGCGAGCATAAAATCATGCTGGAGGAAATTGAGCGGCGTGACAAGCTGCTGGTAACGGGAAACCGCGCCGCTGAAATACTGCTTTCAACGGAAGATAAGGTAAGCGTCGAGTCGTCGCTTATGGAAAGCATGGCGCTTGTGGGGCGCTCCGTGGACGCCGACCGCGTTCAGATCTGGCGCAACGAAATGATTGGCGGGTCGCTTCACTTTGTCCACTTCCATCAATGGCTCAGCGACGTCGGAAAGCAGAAGACGCCTGTGCCCATCGGGCTGAAATTCGCGTACAGCGATAAGCCCGCCTGGGAAAGCATGTTCCTGCGCGGAGAGTGCATCAACGGCCCCATTTCCGGATTGCCGGCGGAGGATCAGGCGTTTTTGAACGAGTACGACATGAAAACGATCGTGATCATACCGCTCTTTCTGAAGGACCAATTCTGGGGATTTTTCAGCGTAGACGATTGCCGCCGGGAACGCGCTTTCACAGAGGATGCGATCAACAACCTGCGGTCCGTCAGCTTGATGATGGCCAACGCGCTTGTCCGCCACGAGCAGTCGGTCCAGATTCGCGAAGCCAACGAGTATACGGAACTTCTGCTGGGCGCCATGCCGTTTGCCTGCAATTTATGGGATAAGGATATCCGCGTTTTCAAATGCAACGAGGGCAGCGTCGAAATGTTCGAGGCGCGCGATAAAGAGGAGTTTCTGACGAACTTTGAAGACTTTTCGCCGGAGTTTCAGCCCGACGGCCAGCGCTCTTATGAAAAAGCGGTGTACAACATCCGAAGAACGTTTGAGGAAGGCAAGCGCGTTATTGAATGGATGCACCAAAAGCGGGACGGTACGCCCATCCCGACCGAAGTCACGCTGGTTCGCGTCGCTTATGGGGGCGATTACGTCGTGGCCGCCTATGTGCGGGATCTGCGTGAGCAGAAACGGATGGTGGGAGAGATCGAGCGGAACATCGAGCTGTTAAGCGCGGTGAATCAGGCGGCCGGTATCCTCCTCCGCTCCGAAATGATCCATTTCGAGGCGGACTTGCACGATTGTATGGGTATGCTGGCGCGATCCGTGGGCGTTGACCGCATATCGATCTGGAAGAACTATACCGAAAACAAAAAGCTTTACTATTACAGCCAGGTTTTTGAGTGGGCGGGCGCCGCCAAGCCGGGCAACGGCCAAACGCCTTATTACAGCGTAAAGGAGCCGAGAAACTACCGAAACGTCGTTCCAAGCTGGGAGGATGTGCTTTCCAAAGGAGGATGCATCAACCGGCTTGTGCGGGAGATGGAACCGAACGAGCGGTCCCATTTTGCGAAGCAGGGAATCCTGTCGGTTTTTGTGACGCCGGTGTTTATTGAAAACCAATTCTGGGGATTTGTCGGTTATGACAGCTACCACAGCGAAAAAAGCTTCACCGAAAACGAGCAGATGATCATGACCTCCGCCGGCATACTGATTGCCAATGCCCTGCTCCGCAACGAAATGATGTTGAATTTGAAATCAGCCAACCGCGCCAAGAGCGATTTTCTGGCGAAGATGAGCCATGAGATGCGCACCCCGCTGAACGCGATCATCGGCCTGTCCGAACTGACGCTCGCGAATGACGGGATGGCGGAAGAAGCGCGATTTAATATTGAGAAGGTGAACAGCGCCGGAGCAACCCTGCTGAACACGGTCAATGATATCCTGGACATCTCAAAAATCGAGGCGGGCAGGCTTGAGCTTGCGCCCGCTTCGTACGAGCTTCCCAGCCTTCTGAACGATACGATCACGCAAAGCGTCATGCACATCAGGGAGAAGCCGATCACATTTGTCTTAAACATTGACAAAAACCTGCCGATGCATCTATACGGCGACGACCTGCGCATCCGGCAAATTTTTAACAATCTTCTTTCCAACGCTTTTAAATATACCAAGGAAGGGACTGTGGAATTGGACGTTCGTTGCGAACGCGAGGGTGAAACAGTCTGGATGACGGCATTGGTCCGGGATACCGGCATCGGAATCAAGCCGGAAAATATAAGCACGCTGTTCGACGAATTCGTCCAGGTCGACACGAAGGCAAACCGGCATATTATGGGTACCGGATTGGGCCTTTCCATCACGAAAAAGATCGTGGAATTGATGAGCGGCTCGATCTCCGTGGAAAGCGAATACGGCAAGGGCAGTGTTTTCACCGTGAAGATAAGGCAAACTTTTGTCACGGACGCCATCATCGGCCCGGAGGTCGTGGAAAACCTAAAGAATCACTGTTACTCCGACCATAAGCGCCTAAGCAGCGCCAAAATGACTTGGATCCAGCTGCCCTACGCGCGGGTGCTGGTGGTGGACGATACCGTAACAAATCTTGATGTTGCGAGGGGCTTGATGAAGCCCTACGGAATGATCATCGATTGCGTAACCGGCGGGCAGCAGGCGATCGACGCCATCCGCGAGCAAAAGGTCCGGTACAACGCGATTTTTATGGACCACATGATGCCCGGCATGGACGGGATTGAAGCAACCCGGCGCATACGGGAACTTGGAACGGAATACGCAAAAACCATACCGGTCGTCGCCTGCACCGCCAACGCCATTGCCGGCAGCAAGGAGAAGTTTTTACGCAAAGGTTTCCAAGCTTTCATATCCAAACCGATTGACATTGCCCGCCTTGATGAAATTATCCGCAAATGGGTGCGGGATCCGTCCATGGAGGCCGAAGAAAGGAGTATGGAGGATGAAAAGCCTTCAAAGTCAGGTTCCCATTCTTCCATTCTCCATTTCAGCGCCGGCTTCGTCGATCTGCAAAAAGGGCTTGAACGGTTTGGCGGCGACGAAGCAATGTATATTAAAGTCTTGCGTTCCTATATTGTGAATACCCGCCCGGTTCTTGAAAGGGTGAAGCTGGCGGATAAAAATAACCTGGCCGGTTACGCCATTGACGTCCACGGCATCAAGAGCTCGACCCGCGGAATTGCCGCCGGGCATGTGGGCGATATGGCGGAGGTTATGGAGCGCGCGGCTAAATCAAATCATTTCGACGTGGTGCGGGAGAAAAACCCGGAATTTGTAGCAGCCGTGGAAAACCTGATAGCCGGCCTTGAGGAACTGATCCGTAAAATAGACGCGCAGAACCCAAAACCAAAAAAAGACAAACTGGATCGTGAAACCGTTGCCAATCTCACTGCCGCATGCGACCGTTTTGATATGGACGCCGTGGACGAGGCCATGGCCGAGATCGACAGCTGCGAGTATGGAGCCGACGGCGCGCTTTCGATATGGCTTAAAGAAAACGTGTCTCTGCTGAATTTTACCGAAATCGTAAAAAAGCTCTCGACATGGACCTCTTATTGACACTGCGGTGGGCCAAGGCTATAATTACCTTGATGAAATAAGGAAGTGACATGATGGCCCTTGCGTACAGCCGCTATCTCATCGGTTCCATCCCCTGGTACGGCGCGCTGATTGCGTTTGGGATCATGCTGGCGTACCTGATTGGCCTTCGGGAGGAAAAGCGGATCGGTCTGCCCAAGGATACCATGACCAACGTCGCGCTGGCGGCGGTTCCCTGCGGCATCCTTGGCTCGAGGATCTACTATGTGGCGCTGGAGTGGCGGCATTACGCGGATAACCCCCTCCGAATCCTCTACCTCTGGGAGGGAGGGGTTGCTATCTACGGCGCGGTTCTTGGGGGCGCCGCCGGTGTATTCCTTTACAGCCGCCTGCGGAAAATTTCCTTCGCCAAGCTCGCGGATATCATCGCCCCCGGGCTTCTGCTGGCCCAGGCTATCGGGCGCTGGGGCAATTACTTTAACAGGGAGGCTTACGGCGCTCTCCTCGTTCATCCCGCCATGCAATGGTTTCCCATGGGAGTGCTCATCCCTGAAAACGGAGGCGTGGCATGGCACGCGGCCACCTTTTTCTATGAATTCCTCTGGGACCTTGCCGCTTTCCTGGTTCTCATGGGCCTGCG
>Ga0082212_10005565_pt1 | contig 17144 bp, 15 predicted proteins | sample TergutNt197P3_FD_71548 | JGI IMG/M metagenome (GOLD analysis project Ga0082212, IMG submission 71548) | Neocapritermes taracua P3 segment gut microbial communities from Petit-Saut dam, French Guiana - Nt197 P3 | ecosystem: Host-associated > Arthropoda: Insects > Digestive system > Gut ... | reverse complement strand
GACACTGACGACTACCGCCGCCAGAACGAGACCCGGGCAGTCAAGAAGACCCTCTCTATACCGGCTTGGCTCAACTATCAGGCTGAAAAGGCCGGGGCTCCGTTTTCCCAGATTCTACAGCGGGGCCTAAAAGAGTACCTCCATATTGAGGACAGCCGGCCCGGTAAATGACGAGGCGCTTTTCAAAATAAAGGTATAAATAAGGGCATGACCGCTTCTTGTTGTCAAAAAAGAGGCCTTGTTTCAGGTGGTTATTTGTTCAATTAGGTGTCGGCCTTCAAGTTGCCTCCGGGGGGCTTGAATTATTTTTTTGTGGTATAATAATAATGAGGTGGTTATAGGTTGGCTATAATGAATGCCTGGAGATATTAGCTAAAACAAGATTATTATTAAGGATTTTGATATGGGTTGCAGTATGCTGACTACACCAACCGTGCCCTCAGTTCCCTCTGGGGTCATAAAAAGCTTTGGGAAGTTCGGCCCTAAATATCAGGTTGGGCAGGCCTTACGTCCTTTGGGCGATGATGACTGGATTATTGAGGTGACGCTCATCGAGACTGGCGAGAAGGCGGAATACCGTTTGACTCGTGCCCAGAACGACCCAGAGGCTACTTGATGTATGCTGTTGCTTTTGATACGGAATCGAGCCAAAATACAGTTATATGGACACCTATTCGGGGCTGGTTCAGACTCTTACCCATAATTCGAAAAAAACGCTAAAAAATTGTGCACCAAGATGAGTCCAAACTTGACTTTTTGAAAAATTAAGCTAATATTTTGCCATGCTTGGAAGTAACCTGGTTCCGAGAAAGGCGAGTCCGGCCTTCGCACCAAGCAAGAATCTCAGAAAGTCCCGCAATGCCCAAAAGGCCTTGCGGGGCTTGGCTTTTTTGTGACATGGTAAATTCTGTGATATATTTTCTGGCCACTGAAAAAAAATCACACATAGGTGCGGCATGCACAGCGTGAACAAACAACGGACGCATATAAGAATGCTTTAACGGTTAGCCGCCATAGCGGAAAATACTAAAGTCAATATAGCCACTATTTCAGAAAAACCTAAACACACTATTATACCCCTTCCCTTTGAATGTCAATACTTTCTGCGCTACCCCTTTTTAACCAGCACTCTTGAATACTGCTTCTTGCCGTCTATATACGGATAGTATTCCTTATCCTGAATTATCTTATACCCCTTTTCCAGCAAGCCGTTTAGTATTGGGCGAGTAGATACACCAAAGGGCTTTCTGTAATTACTTGGTATATGTCCCATGTCAACTAATAGCATTTTTGAATCATCAAATTTTTTATGCTTTTCAGGTATATCCTTTAATGGCATTATTTTTAAGAGTCTGTGTTTTGGTCTGTTCTTTATAGGAATATTGGTAAACCAATAACCGGAGGCTCTTGTAAGTTCCTTTCTGGGGGTCAAAAACCAATTCACTTCTTCATATCCCGCCCATACTTTCTTGTTTTTGAAATAGTGGACATACGCAGTTGTTAAAGGAACTGCTACACTGGAAATGATTAAAAACTTCTTACCGCTCCCAATAGTGACCTTCCAATAATCTATCATTCTGGAAAATGGCGGATTAGTGCAAACTATATCCGCATCCTCTTTTAAAATTTTCAATGATAGTGGGTCATCAAAACTACCAGAATAATTTGTGGGGTATTTTTTAAGATTATTTAAATCATTTACTTCTCTATACCCGGTTTTAGTGAATATATAACCCATTGCCCCTTGATTAAATAAATCAACTTGGCCGCTATAATGGGTACAGATCAATTTTTTCAATTTCAATTCTTTAAAGTTCCGCAAGAAGTATAAAGCAAATGCAGACGTATTATTCTCATTGTTATCAACCGCATCATCGCAATTACAAAAGACGGTTTTATTTTTCCAGACACTTTTAGGATACTGAGATAGTTCTTTTTCAATATCTTCAGGTCTAGTGTAAAATTCATCATTATCTGTTCTTCTTTTTGCCCTTTGCATCACAGCTTTTGTTGTCAATCCACGTTCTTTCAGTGTCGGAGCTGTCTTTTTAACTATTTTAACAACTTGTTTTTTATCCTCCGGCTTAATGAAAATCTCTTTTACAAACTTAGTATGAGATTTTATAAATTTCACATATTCATTGAACCAGGCAGAATTGTGGAAATATATTTCTTTGCTTGCTTCCTCCCGCATAGTAATAAACTCAGATTTTATATCATTTTCCACCTCCTGCATATTTTTGACTTCACAGGTAAACAGATAGGAGTGTGGGTTATCTTTTGATTTCCCAGTCATGTTGTTATATTCTTTCAGTCGCCTTTCCAAGTTATTAGTCTTTCCTATTTTGCATTTAGCAGACTCTAGCTTCGCTTGAGCGATGTATATATATTGTTTGGTTTTCCTCTCTCGTTTGGGTCTAGCTTCCATGTCAGGAAATAGTAACTTCATCTTCAAACCTCCGCCGTCAATTCCTATAGGTCAGAAGAAAAATACAGCAGAGGCAGAAGGCGAGTTTACGCATACGTCCCTCTAATTTCAGAGTTTATAAAATAAATTTCATCTATTTATTCTTTACTAGGCTATAGCCAAGTGAAAGTCAAGATTTTTTATGCTATATCCAAGTAAAAGCCGGTGGATATATGCCTTTTATTAGTAATCTCAGTATGATAATGAAAGAAAGGAAGATGACCTATGAGGAGCTTCAATTTCTTTCGCAGGTTGCTCCTGACACAGTTGCCAGAGCGAGAGATGAACGAATAGCGACTTGTAAACTTTTGACTTTGGAGAAATTAGCAAAAGCTCTTAATATTAATATTAATGAATTGTTTTCATATGTTAGTGAGGGTTGATCCTTCTGATTGCTCAAAGCATGGAAATCCAGCCTGATACCCTGGTTTAACAAGTAGCCGCCTTGCTAAACCCTGGAGGCTCTGGTAATATCCAGAAAAGAAGGAAAGCGGAAAAGATACTGCCCATTTTAGGGGTAGCGTGGGGGAATGACGGTATATTTTGTGGGTGCATTTTATAAAGCCGGACATATTAGCTGGTTATCTTGAGTGTTAGGGTCCCCGGCGCTAAATCTCAAAAAGCCCCGTAAAGCCTAAAAAGCCTTGCGGGGCTTATTTAGAAATCGCCGGGGCACTAAAGAGGAAATAATGGGAAGCATTAAAGGCATCTACGTTCCGCTGATTTTGGCGCTTACGGGGCTGTTTGTCTGCCGCGCCGAGGCGGCCAATATATTCGGCGACAGATTGTTTTTTGAAATTTGCAAGTCAGGATCGCCGCAGGAAGTGGAAAGCGCCATCAAGGCCGGGGCGGATGTCAACACATTAGCCCATGGAGGATGGACGGCCTTGATGCATGCGGCGGAATATAATAGCGACCCCGAAGTAATAACGACCCTTATTAAAAACGGAGCGGGCGTCAACGCAAGAGATAACGGAGAATGGACGCCATTAATGTTCGCGGCGGCCAAAAACAACAACCCTGAAATAATCATAGCCCTGATCAAAAACGGAGCTGATGTCCAGGCGAGAAACCGGAGAGGCCTGACGGCCTTGATGCTTGCGGGAGGCAATAATCTCAGGGCGGTCACCGCGCTTGTCGAAAACGGGGCGGACATCAACGCCAGGAACGAAGATGGCAAGACGGCCTTGATGTTTGCGGCGGCCAATGGCAATAGGCCGGAAGTGATCGTTGAACTGATTAAAAACGGCGCGGAGGTCAATGCCGGAGATAAAGACGGCCTGACGGCCTTGATGATTGCGGCGAAGGGTAATAATTATCCTGAAATAATAACCGCGCTGCTTGAAAACGGCGCGGACGCCGATGCCAGAAATGAAGATGGCCTGACGGCGCTGAGGCAGGCGGCCGCAAATAATACAAATCCCGGAGTGGTCAGCGCGCTTCTTGAGCACGGCTCCGGCCGCGGCGCGGGAAAGGCCGACCCCGGATGGCAAGACAGCATGACGTCCTTGATGTTTGCGGCGGCCCGCGGCAATATGCCGGAAGTGATCATTGAATTGATTAAAAACGGCGCGGAGGTCAACGCCAGAGATGCGGACGGCCTGACGGCCTTGATGATTGCGGCGAAATGGAATAATAACCCTGGAGTGATAATAGAATTGATTAAAAACGGCGCGGAGGTCAACGCCGGAGATGCGGACAGCCGGACCGCCTTGATATATGCGGCGGAATGGAACAGCAATCCGGCGGCGGTTATAACCGCGTTGGTTAAAAACGGCGCGGACGTGAAAGTAAGAGATAAAGATGGAAAGCTGGCTATAGATCATGCCAAAAACAATATTGATCTTTGGGGGAATACGGATATATTCCAGGAATTGGAGGCCCGCGGCAATTGACCGGGCAAGTTTAGTAACCCTAACCAAAGGGACTGTTGATGAAAATTTACACAGGTGCTCGGTCTGAGTCGGGTGTTACGGTCTTGGTCGATGGCCGGCCCCTGGATTGGTTTCTTGATTGGCATGATCATAGCCCAACCGGTTTTGAGTGGGGTCATGACGGTTCCGGCCCGGCTCAATTGGCCCTGGCCATTCTGGCGGATTTTTGGGGCCCGCCATGCCGTTCTCTGGTCATGACGCGGTATCAAAAATTCAAGATGGATATTGTCGCCAATTTTCAGCCAGAGGGGTGGAAACTGACAGGGGAGCGGATCGAAAAGTGGCTGACCGAGCAAGAATGCGGTTCTATATACAAAAGCATCAAGTTTTGATTCGTATCAGGCTGAAGCCGGCCGTAATCCTGAAAGATGCGGTTTTGTTGAAATAAAAATTCAGGCTTTGGGCTTTAAGATTTTGTAGATGGCGGGCACCACCAGGAGGGTGATCAGGGTGGAGGTGGTCAGGCCGCCGATGACCGTGCGGGCCAGGGGGGCCTGGGTCTCCCCGCCCTCGCCCAGGCCCAGGGCCAGGGGCAACAGGCCCAGGATGGTGGTCAGGCTGGTCATGAGTATGGGCCGGAGGCGCCGGCGGCCGGCCAGGGTGAGGGCCTCGTCCATATCCAGTTGTTCGCGTCGCCTAAGGAGGTTGGCGTGGTCCACCAAAAGGATGGCGTTGGAGACAACTATGCCCACCAGCATGATGACCCCGATGAAGGAATTGAGGTTGAAGGTGGTGCCGGTCAGGAAGTGGGCCAGGACCACCCCGATGGCCGCAAAGGGCACTGAGAACATGACCACCAGGGGCCCTTTGAGCTGCTCGAACTGGCAGGCCATGACCATGTAAACCAGAAAGAGGGCCAGGATGAAGACGGTCTTGAGGCCGTCGAAGGTCTCGGCCCGCTCCTTGGCCTCGCCCACGAAGGCATAGCTGAATTCCTGGCCCAGGGGCAGCTTGTGCAGTTCCCGGTCTATGTCGCCGAGGATGTCGCTCATTTTCCGCCCGCTGTAGTCGGCCGAGACCGTCACCACCCGGGACTGATCTTTGCGGTTTATCCGCAAAGGGCCGCCGCCCCCTTTGGCCCGGGCCACGTTGGCCAGGGCCACCTGTTCGCCCCGGTCGTTGGTGAGGGTCAGGTTCAGGACTTCCTCGATGCTGGTCTGGTCGGCGTCCTTAAGGCGCACCCGTATATTGTATTCCTTGCCCCCGTCCCGGTAATTGCCGGCCTGGCTCCCGCCCAGGGCCGTCTTGATGAAGTTCGAGACCCGGGCCACGGAGAGGCCCGCGTCGGCGGCCCGGTTCCGGTCTATGACTATGACCTCTTCCGGGGTGGCGTCCTCGTTGGAGAGCTGGACATCGGTCACCCCCGGCACCTGGGCCACTATCTCCTTCATCAGGCGGCTTAAGCGGTCGGATTCGTCCAAATCGTTGCCCCGGAGTTCCACCTGTATCTTGTCGCCCGTGCCCCCGCCGGCGAAGAATGATTCGTCGGCCCTGAGGCGCACCTCCGCCCCCGGTAAGCCTTGCAGCCGGGGCCGGAGGTCGTCCAGGATCTCGAAGACCGAACGTTTTCGGTCGGCTACGGGCACCAGGCGCACCCTCAACATCCCGGTGTGGCTGCCCCCGCTGGAGCCGAAGCCGCCGCCGCCGCCGATGGAGGCGGAGGAGGCCCGGATCTCCGGGACGGCGTCATAGACAATGCCTTCGATAAGACGCATGACTTCTTCGGTTTTTTCCACCCGGGTGCCCACCTCCAGGGTCAGGTTGACCCGGAAGGAGCTTTCATCGGTGCGGGGCAGAAATTCGGTGCCCAGGGCCGGCACCAGGGCCAGGGACGCGGCCACGGCCGCGAAGGCCAGCCCGATCACCAGCCGGGGCCGCGCAAGGGTCCGGGTCAGGGCCTGGATATAAACGTCGTCCGCCCATTTGAACCAGCGGCGGCCGTAGCGGGGCTGGCCGAATTTCCGTTCCTGGCCCGGGCGGTCGCCCAAAAGACGGGCCGCCAGCATGGGGGTCAGGGTCAGGCTGACGGCCAGGGAGGCGGCCAGGGCGAAGGTGATGGTCCAGGAATATGGCTTAAACAGGATGCCGGCCATGCCTTTGAGGAAAATAAGGGGCAAAAAGACGGCCAGGGCGGTCAGGGTGCTGGCCACCACGGCCCCGGTCACTTCCTCGGCCCCGCGGTAGGCGGCCTCGACCGGGGGCAGGCCTTCGGCCCGCAGGCGGAAGATGTTTTCCAGGACCACTATGGCATCGTCCACCAGGCGTCCCACCCCCAGGGCCAGGGCCCCCAAAGTCACCGTGTTCAGGGTCAGGCCCCAGAAATACATGCCCATGAAGGTGGCCACGATGGACAGGGGGATGGCCGTGGACAGGATCAGGGTACTCCGGAGGTTCTGGAGAAAGACCAGGATGACCAGGGTGGCCAGGACGGCCCCTTCGACGGCCGAACTGGTCACCGTGCGGATGGACTGCCGGATATAGGTGGAACTGTCGAAGAGGGCCGTGATGCGAATGCCGGGCAGGGCCTGGTTTATTTCCGCCAGGGAGCGGTTGACCTCGTTGGCCACGGCCACGGTGTTGGAGCCGGACTGCTTGAATATCTGGCTGAACATGCCCGGATTGCGGTTCACCCGGATGATGCGGTTTATCTTGGCCCAACTGTCGGAGATCTCGGCGATGTCCCGGACGCGGATGAGGGACTGGTCCGAGCCCCGGGCCACCACCGTGGCCCCCAGGTCCTCCAGGGAGGTGAATTCCCCCAAAGTCCGCACGGCCACGGAAAGCCGGCCCCGGTCGATTTCCCCGCCGGCCTCGGTGATGTTTTCCGCCGCTATGACCGAGGTGAGCCGGCCTAGGTCCAGGTTCAGGGCCTTGATCTTGTCCGGGTTCACGTCCACATGGATCTCGCGGGTCAGGCCCCCGGCGGTGTAGGCCGAGGCCACCCCGGGGTTGCGTTCCAGGCGGTAGACGACCTCGTCATCGACGAAGCGCCGGAGTTCCACCGGGTGCATGTCGGAATCCACGCCCAGGAACATGATGGGCCAGGCGGCCGTATCGAACTTGCGGAGCAAGGGCCGTTCGGCATCGTCCGGCAGGGCGCGCAGGACCCGGTCCAGGCGGTCGCGGATCTCGTTGGTGGCTTCGTCGAGGTTCTGGCCCCAGGTGAATTTTATGGATACCCGGCTCTGGCCCTCCTGGGAGACGGAGGATATCTCCTCGACCCCGGTGATGGCGGCCACGGCCCGTTCCAGGGGCTTGGTTATGAGTTCCTCTATTTCGCGGGGGGAGGCGTTTTCATAGTCGGTGGTCAGGGCTATGACCGGGTAGGTCATCTCCGGCATCAGGTCTATGGGCAGCCGGCTTAGGGCGAACCCCCCCAGGGTGACCACGATCAGGGAGGCCATGGCCGTGAAGACCGGGCGGCGGACAGCGGCCGAGGGCAGGCTCATGAGGCGCTGCCCGGGGCCGGGCGGGTTCCGGGAACCTTCCCGTTCTCGGTCACCAGGCGATAGCCCTGGCCGTCGGTCAAAAGGTGCTGGCCCAGAAAGACCACCGGCTGATCCAGGGGCGGCGCCCCCACCAGCTCCACCCGGCCTCCGTCCACCAGACCCAGGGTGACCGGCAGGATGCGGACGGTTTTATTTTCCGGGTCGGCCAGGAAAATGACGAAACCCTCCCGGCGGCGGAAGGGCACGTCCAGGGGCACGGACCAGACGTTTTCAACTTCCTTGAAGACGAAGGCGACTTCGGCGAACATGCCCGGTTTGAGCCTCAGTTCGGGGTTGGCCACTTCCAATTCCACCCGGGCCTGCCGGGTCTCGGCCGACAGGACCGGGGCCACCCGGGCCACCCGGGCCCGGAAAGTTTCTCCCGGCCAGGCCTCGGTGCGCAGATCGGCCTCCTGCCCGGCCCGGAGGCGGGGGTAGTCTTTTTCCAGGACTTCCACCACCACCAGCAAGGGATCCAGGGAGACCACCGTCATTATGGGCGTGTTGGCCGTGACCAGGCCTCCCTCGTCCACCAGGCGTCGGCCGATATAGCGGCGGTCGTCCTCGGGCCAGTCGGCGCTCACCCTGGTGTAGGACAGCTTCAGATCGGCGTCGGCCAACTGGCTCCTGGCCGCGCTGAGCTGGCTTTCGGCCACGGCCCGGCGGGCCTCGGCCTGGCGCAGCTTGTTTTCCGCCGTCTCCAGGTCGGCCTGGGGGACGATGTTCTTGCCCGCCAGGCTGCTCTGGCGCTGCATATCGCTTTGGGCCAGGCGCAAGTTGGCCTCGGCTTCCTGGAATTGAGCCTCGTTGAGCCGGACCCGGTGGGCGGATTCGTCCCGGGACAATTGGTAGGGCGTTTCATCCAGTTGGGCCAGCACCTGGCCGCTGACCACCTCGTCGCCCAGGTCGGCCCACAGCTTTTCCAGCCGTCCGCCCACCTGGGCCGAGACGGAGAACTGCCGGGGCGAGGTCAGGGATCCGTAATAGATGCCCACCTCCCTTAAAGTCCCGAAGTCGGCCCGGCCCAGTTCCACATAGACTTCCCGCTCGGGCCGGCCCCCTCGCTCCCCTCCGCCCAATAAGGCGGAGCCCAGCCGGAAGACGGCCAGACTCAAAAAGAGCAGGACGGCCAGGGAGATGAATTTGTGATCGGAGGCTAGGCGTAATATGGTTTTGAGCATTATTGCAATTATACTCCCATCCGGCCTTCCTGGCAATCAGAAGCCCAGGGCCCGGCCGCCCTGGAAGATGACCAGGCAGATGGTATAGGCGTAGGCGGTGTTGGCCCCCAGGGCGAAGGCGGCCCAGCGGAGGCCTATTTCCCGGCGGATGACGGCCAGGGTGGCGAAGCAGGGCGCGTAGAGGAGGACGAAGACCATCAGGCTCGCCCCGGCCAGGGGCGAGAAGGCGGGATCCCGGGCCAGGGCCCGGCCCAGGTGTTCTATGAGGAAAGCCTCTTCGTCCGGCTTTTCGCCGGAAAGGCCGGTCCCGGCCGGGGCGGCGCTCATGGCGTAGGCCGTGCCCAGGGTGGAGAGCACCACCTCCTTGGCCGCGAAACCGCCCAGAAGGGCGATGTTGGTGCGCCATTCAAAGCCGGCCGGGCGGCTTAGGGGTTCCAGGGCCCGGCCCAGGCGCCCGGCCAGGCTGTATTGGAGGGCTTCGGCCCGGGCCGGGCTTTCCCCCAGGGCCGCCCATTCGGCGGCCCGTTCCGCCGGCGGCTGAGGAAAGGTCATGAGTAGCCAGATAATGACAGTGGCCGCCACGATGAAGGTGCCGGCCCTTTTTATATAGTCCCAGGTCCTTTCCCAGGCGTGGATCAGGACGCCCGAAACCGTGGGCAGGCGGTAGGGCGGTAGTTCCAGCACGAAGGGGGCCGGCTCGCCCGGCAGGATGAAGAGCCTCAGGAGCTTGGCCGAGACCAGGGCCACGGTCCAGGCCAGGACGGTCAGGCCCAGCATGATAAGGGCCTGGTGCTCGACGAAGAAGGCCCCGGTCAGAAGGAGAAAGACCGGCAGCTTGGCCCCGCAGGTCATCATGGGTGTGACCAGTATGGTGGCGATGCGCTCCTTGGGGTCCCGAAGGGTGCGGGCGGCCAGGACCCCGGGAATGGCGCAGCCCCCGGCTATGCCGCCTCCCACTATGAGGGCCATGGCGGAATTGCCGTTGAGGCCGAAGGCCCGGAACAGGCGGTCGAGGATGAAGGCCACCCGGGCCATATAGCCGGAATCCTCCAGAACGGATATGCCTATGAACATGAAGGCGATGAGAGGGGCGAAACCCAGGACGGCCCCGACCCCCCCGATGAGCCCCTCCCGGACCAGGTCTTTCATCAGTCCCTTTTCCAGGCCCGCCTCGGCCAGGCCGCCGAGGGCGCCGAAAAGGCTTTCCAGGCCGGATACCACCGGGCCGGAGGCCCAGAAGGTGAATTGATAGAGAGTGTAGATGACGGCCAGGAAAAAGACCGGCGCGAAGAGACGGTTCAATAGGACCCGGTCGAGGGCGTCGCTCAGCCAACGGGTGTCCCGGCGGCCCCGGGTCACGGCGGCCCGCTTGAGGCCGGCCAGAAAGCCGTAGCGGTGGTCGGTCAGCCCGGCGGCGATGTCGTCGTCGATGGTGGCTCTGAGATGGGCGGCCAGGCGTTCGCGGATGGGGGAAAGGAGCGGGATCAGGTCCGGGGCCGCCCGGATAAGGTGGTCGGAAATGTCGGGGTCGCCCTCCAGGTATTTCAGGGCCAGCCAGCGGGGCGGGAAAAATCCCCCCTCCGGAGGCGAATCCGCGATGAGGGCTTGGGCCTGGTCCAGGGCCTCGTCGATATCCTGGCCATAGCTTATTTCCAGGGGGCGCCAGGTTTTGTCCGGCTGGTCGGCCGTCTCCAGCACCCGGTCCAGGAGGAGGGCCAGCCCGGCCCCGGTGGTGGCCACCACCGGCACGACCTTGGCGCCCAGGGTCTTTTCGATCTTTTCAACATTTATCTCCAGGCCGGCGGCTTCGGCCATGTCCATCATGTTGAGGGCCAAAACTATGGGCAGGCCCATTTCCAGAAACTGTAGCGGCAGGTAAAGGTTGCGTTCCAGGTTGGTGGCATCGATTACGTCCAGCACCAGGTCCGGTTTTTCATTGAGGATGAAATCTCGGGCCAGGCGCTCGTCCAGGGAATAGGAGTTGAGGGAATAGATGCCGGGCAGGTCCACCAGCTTGATATTTCGGCCCCGATGGGTGAATTGTCCCCACTTGCGGTCCACGGTCACGCCGGGCCAGTTGCCCACATGGGCGTGGAGCCCGGTGAGCTTGTTGAAGAGGCTGGTCTTGCCGGCATTGGGGTTGCCGGCCAGGGCCACGACCAGGTCCCGCTCCCCGCTCACGGCCCGTCCTCCCCGGTCTCGGGCACCTTCACCAGGATATGGTCGGCTTCGTTGTTGCGCAGGGTCAGGTCGTAGCCGTGAAGCTTTATGTGGACCGGGTCGTTGAGGGGGGCCCGGCCCATGATGAGTATCTCCGCGCCCGGCACCAGGCCCATTTCCCGGATGCGGGCGCCTATGGCCCCGCCGCCTTTGACCCTGGCGATGGTGCCGGACTGGCCCACGGACATATGGCGCAGGGAAACGAGTTTCATAGATCCGGCTCGACTTTTTGCGATTGATTCTGAGTTGCAATAAATTTAAATGAAAAATAATATAACCGGCCCGCCTTGTCAAGACAAAAGTTCAAACCCCGAAAGCCGGAAGGCCCGGGCGATCCGCCCGGGCCTTCCGGCTTTCGGAAACCGAAAAACTCTTCTTTAGTTGGAGTTGTTGACCCCGACGATGAAGAATTCGGCCCGGCGGTTCCTGGTGTCGGCCGCCGTGGTGTTGGCCGGATCAGCAAGGCGCCGCTTGCCTTCGGTCATCAGCACGATGCGCTTGGGGTTGATGCCGTTGTTGACCAGGTAGCGCTGAATTTCTTCGGCCCGATGGCGGCCCAGATCCAGGTTGTATTTGTCGCTGGAGCGCCTGTCGGTGTGGCCGACCACGAAGATGGTCTTGCCGGGGAAGTGCTTCAGGTAGCCGACCTTGTAATCCAGGGCCCGCAGGGCTTCGGGCTTGAGGTTGTACTTGTCGGAGTCGAAATAGACCAACTCGTTGACCAGGGTCGAATCAGGGTAGTTGCCGCTTTTGCCGCAACCCTGGACCGCCAGTACGCTGACACCCAAGACCAGGAACAGAACCAATGCTTTTTTCATGCTCAATCCTCCGTGTTGTTTGTTGAACGATGACTTTAACCCATTTCCCAAGGCAAGCCAACCTGAAAAATGGCGGTCTTCATCAAGACCATACTTTACCCAATAGCTGAAACTACACCCTATAATGTCACAGACTCAAGCGAAGCTGTGACTTTCCAATGCACATATTAAATATAGCACAATAATTTTAAGTTGGCAACTTGTTAATGAAGGCTGAGATTTTACTTTAAAAAAGGGCCCCAAGTATAGGCCGCTTAAGCTAACCCGGCCATTATAGTACTAAAAATTTTTCATCTGCCCCGATTTCAGGCTTTTGGCCGGCCGGGCTCCTTCGGGGTTTAATAAAAAATTTGAGCCCAAAGGGGGATTTACGGGCCTGGGGCTCAGGCCTTGAGGTATCCGGCCCAGGCGGCGGTGGACGTGACCGCGGTTTTTTCCAGGGAGGAGGCCCCGCCTTGGATCTCGACCCGCACCATTACTTCGGCCGCGCCTCCGTGGTCGCCGTAGGCCGCGGTCAGGCTCCGGGCCAGGGTTCGGGCTTCCCCGGACGAGGCTTCCGGCCCGGGCCCCAGGGTCAGGGGACCGGGAACTCCTTCCAACTGGCAGAGCAGGTCCCCGGGCCGGGCCAGTTCGGCCAGGCGCTGGTTGTCGGCCCGGTTGCGGCCCACGGCCAGCCAGGCGCCGGAATCGGCGGTGAAAAGGCGGCCGTGCTGGATTATCTCCGCCAGGCGGGCCGGGGGCCAGGCCGGGTCCAGCCGGCCTTCCGGCCGGTCCAGGAGCCACTTGAAGCGCCGGCTGAAGGCCGGGTCGGTCAAAAGGCAGCCGCCGGCGGGGGGGGGAGCGGTGAGCCCGAAGCCGGCGGCCAGATCAAGTTGAGCTCGGCGGGAGCGGCCGGAAAGGCCCAGAAGCCGCTCGCGATCCACCCAGCCCAGCCTTTCAGCCTCGGTCGGCGTCAGGAGCCTGGCCGAAAGGGGCCGCAGCACGAAATCGGGAAGGCCCGAGCCCCGGGCCACTATTTGCATGGCCCGGGGGTTCTGGCTCAGGGGGCGCTGGCCCAGCACCTCGCCGCTGAAGAGGAAGCCGGGGCGGCCGTCGTTCTTAAGAAGTTCCCCGGCCTTTTTCAGCATCAGGGCGTGGCAGTCCACGCAGGGGTTGAGGTTGCGGCCTCGGCCGTGGGACGGATTTTTGACCAGGGGCAGGAGGTCGTCGTAAATATCCAGAAGGGTCAGGTCCAGGCCCAGGGCTTCCGCTCCCCGCCGGGCCTTGTCCGGGGCGAAAAAAGGGCTGGTGAAGGCTACCAGGGCGGGCCTATGGCCCTGCTCCATCAACAGGCGGGTCGCCAGAAGGCTGTCCAGGCCGCCGGACAGGAGCCCTATGGCCTGGACCAGCCCTTGGGCTCTCTGGGCATCGGTGAGGTTTTCCGGGGTCATCTGTCAAAAAAGGCCGGCCTCGGCCAAACCATTAATCAGTTCCTCCCGGCCCTGGCCGGTGACCGCGGAGAAGGCCAGGGGAGGGAGGGCCGGGGCGCTCCGGAACAGGCCCTGGAGACGGGCCAGGCGGGCCTTGGCCGGGCCCCGGCCGAGTTTGTCGGCCTTGGTGGCCACCACCCAGGCCGGAATGCCCCGGAGGGCCAGCCAGTCCAGGAGGCCGTCCTCGTCCGGCGAGGGGTCGCGGCGGATGTCCATCAACAACAGGGTCAGCTTAAGCGGTCGGCCGCCTTCCAGGTAATCGGACGTCAAAGCCTTCCAGCCGGCCACCTCGGCCCTGGGCCCGGCGGCGAAGCCGTAGCCGGGCAGGTCGGCCAGCAAAAATGGTTCCGTCCCCGGGCGGAAGACGACCCGGAAAAAATTGATCTGCCTGGTCCGGCCGGGCGCGGCCCCGGTCCGGGCCAGTCCCCGGCGGCCCAGGAGGCGGTTTAAAAGGGAGGATTTGCCGGAATTGGACCGCCCCAGGATGGCCATCTCCGCTCCCAGCGGCTCCGGGAACTGGCGGCCGGCGGCCGCGGAGACCAGGAATTCCACCGCCTGGGCCGGCGGCTTCTCCTGGGCGGAGGCCGGGTTCATCGGAGGGCGGGCACCTCCGGGCCGGGGCATTGTCAATTCGCGCTGAGTTGAAAACCCATGGCTCTGCGGGCCCGGCGCTGGGCCTCCATGGCCATCGGGGTGTTGGGAACCAGGGAGGCGACCTGGCTGAAAGCCTGGGCGGCCTCGTCGGGGTTGCCCAGCCGTTCATAAAGTTCGCCGAGGTCCATGAAGGTGTCGGGGTCTTTGTCGTCGAGCCGGGCGGCGTTCAATAGGTAGTCCAGGGCGGCGTCGTAGTTTTGCTTGGCCATGTATATCTTGCCGATGTTTTTGTAGGCGTTGGCGTAGTTCGGGGACATTTCAACGGCCCGGGTCAGGGCGGCCAGGGCCTGGTCGTATTCCTTCATCTTGAAGTAGGTCAGGCCGATGTTGGTCTGGGGCAGGTGCTTGTTCTGGTAAACCAGGTCCTTGAGGCAGAAGTTGAATTCAGCCAGGGCCTGTTCGTATTTGTCCTGTTCCAGGTAAACCAGGCCCAGGTTGTTGTGGACATCGGTGCGTTCCGGGTTGATGGCCAAGGCCCTTTGGTAGCTTTCAATGGCCAGGTCATATTCCTTCTGGCCGTAATAATAGGCCAGGCCCAGAAAATTTTCCACGGCGGCGTTCCTGGGGGCCAGTTCCCGGGCCCTTAAGAGTTCCGGCAGGGCCTTCACATATTCCCCCTGCATCAGAAGGGCCGCGCCCAGGTTGATTTGGGCCTGGGCCTCTTCGGTGACCGGGCCGTCGGGGGTGGGCGTTTTCCGGGATGTCTGACGGTTCTTGGAACCGACGCAGGCGCCCAGGGCCAGGGCCAGGGCCAGGATAAGAACAGGGATACGGAGGCGCAAAATGGTCATGATTTTTACCTCGTGGGGGCGGACAGCAAAACCGAAAAATCAAAAAAGCGTCGAGTAATTTCGCCGCTTACTTAAATGACTTTGTTCAAGGGATATTCAATGATGCCTTCGGCTCCCCGCGCAAGCAGGCGGGGAATAAGTTCCCGCACCACGCCGTCGGCCACCACGGTCTCCACGCTCAGCCAGTCGGTCTTATACAGGCCGGCCACGGTGGGGGCGTTGAGGCTGGGCAGAAGCTCAATGACCGCGGCGGCATCCTTTTCCCGGACATTGAGTTTCAGGACCACCAGACCGCTGGCGCGGAGGGCCCCTTTCAGGAGCAGGGCTATCTGCTGGATCTTGGACCGCTTAAAGCCGTCGGCCCAGGCCGCCGGGTTGGCTATCAACTGGGTGTTGGTGGTCATCACCTCGCAGAGGATGCGCAGGCCGTGGGCCCGGATGGTGCTGCCGGTCTCCGTCACCTCCACCACCGCGTCGGCCAGGCCGGAGTTTATCTTGGCTTCGGTGGCCCCCCAGGAAAAATCCACGGTCACGGGTATGTCCCGATCGGCGAACCAGCGGCGGGTGACGCTCACCAGTTCCGTGGCCACTTTGCAGCCGGCCAGATCCTCCGGGGCGCGGTAGGGGCTGTCCCAGGCCACGGCCAGCACCCAGCGGGCCGGGCGGTGGCTGGTCTTGGAATAGATCAGGTCTTCCACCACCACCACGTCCGCGTCATATTCCACGCACCAGTCCCGGCCGGTCAGGCCGGCGTCCAGGGTGCCGCCGGCCACGTAGGGGGCCATTTCCTTGGCCTTGACCAGGGTGCAGATTATCTCCGGGTCGTCGATGTCGGGAAAGTAGTTGCGCTCGCTGGCCGCTATGTGCCAGCCGGCCCGGGCGAACAGTTCCAGGGTGGATTTTTCCAGGGAGCCCTTCGGCAGGCCCAGGGCGATGGTCCGGGTCATCAGTCCTCCGCCAGCCGGAAGCGGCCGTCCGGGCCCAGGAGATAGTGAAAGCAGGTGCGCCGGCCGGTGTGGCAGGAGATGCCGCCCACCTGTTCGATTTTCAGGAGCACGGTGTCCAGGTCGCAGTCCAGGCGCAGCTCCCGGACCTTCTGCACCCGGCCGCTCCGGCCTCCGCCCTTGTGCCACAAGACCCGGCGGGAGCGGCTCCAATAATGGGCCTCGCCCGTGGCCAGGGTCCGGTCAAAGGCTTCGCGGTTCATGTAGGCCAGCATGAGGATCTCCCCGGTGGCGGCGTCCTGGGCCACGGCGGGCACCAGGCCCCCGGCCTTGTCGAAATCCGGTTCGATCCTTTCGAGGTCGATTTCTTTTCCGCCCATAGTGAACCCGCGATCATTGCTGGCAAAATACCGATATATCAACAACTTTTTATTATACCTCATCTTCGGGCCCAAGGCAAGGGCTTTGCTCGGCCCCGCCTTGTGGCCCGGGGGCTTTTTTGCTATCATGGCCTGTGGGTAAATTTTGATAATAAAACCGAAAAAGGAGATCGGGATATGAGCGGAAAACCCCTACTCGCCGGAAACTGGAAAATGTTCAAGACCAGCCGCCAGGCCCGCGAATTCTTCCAGGAACTTTTGGAGCGGCTTAAACCCTTCCCGGCCGACCGCGAGGTGGCTTTCGGCGTGCCCTTCACCAGCCTGGAGGCCGCGGTCCAGGCGGTCGCCGGCACTCCCGTGATCATCGCGGCCCAGAATGTCCATTGGGAGGCCGAGGGGGCCTTCACCGGCGAGATTTCCGCTCCCATGGTCGCGGCCGCCGGGGCCGGGGCCGCCATCATAGGCCACAGCGAGCGCCGCCAGCTTTTCGGCGAGACCGGGGAGAGCGTCAACAAAAAAATCAAGGCCGTTCTGGCCGCCGGGCTCAGGCCCATTGTCTGCCTGGGGGAGACCCTGGAAGAGCGGGAGTCGGGCCGGACCTATGAGGTCCTGGCCGTCCAGTTGGACGAGGCCCTGGCCGGTTTGGGCCAAGCCGCGCCCGGGGCCCTGGACTTGGCCTATGAGCCGGTCTGGGCCATCGGCACGGGCCGGACCGCCACCCCGGAAATGGCCCAGGAGGCCCACGCCTTCATCCGCAAATGGCTGGCGGAAAAAATATCCCCGGCGGTGGCCGGGGCC
>Ga0082212_10005564_pt1 | contig 17144 bp, 11 predicted proteins | sample TergutNt197P3_FD_71548 | JGI IMG/M metagenome (GOLD analysis project Ga0082212, IMG submission 71548) | Neocapritermes taracua P3 segment gut microbial communities from Petit-Saut dam, French Guiana - Nt197 P3 | ecosystem: Host-associated > Arthropoda: Insects > Digestive system > Gut ... | reverse complement strand
AGCTGCGCCGTGGTCAAAAAGTGTGAAGCAATGGTGATAAAGCGGGCTGTAGGAAATCAGGTCATGGTCGGTAATGATTATGGAAATAACCCGTTTCATCTTTCCATAGTCCTCGCTTTCGCCCTGGGAGCGCGGGCGTCCCGCCGGCGTGTAAAAAACTGTTTTGCGGGTGAAACACCCGGAAATTCCATTATCTTTTTCCGGCTTTGCCGGGAAAATGCAGGGGCGCGATTTATCGCGCCCAATCTCATTAATTATTCGCAGGCGGGACGCCTGCGCTCCCATGTCAGGAAATATGTAAACAAAAGAGGGATGCCCTCATAACCATGTCCCGAAAGGGACTTAATATTCGAGAAAAATTATGAAAACAAAAACTAACAAATTTTCAGCAATTTTATTAACGCTGGCGCTTATGTTCGGCGTGGTGAGCGCGACCCGGATTTCGGCGTATGCGCAGACGTTTGTCCCGGTAACGGACATCACGAACGTGCCGACGACAGCCACGGTAGGAAATCCGCTTGCCCTTACTGGTACGGTTTCCCCAGCAACCTCAACCAATACAAACATTCAATGGAGCGTTAGAAACGCGGGTACAACCGGCGCGACAATCAGCGGCAACATGCTTAATACCACGGCGGCGGGTACAGTCACTGTAACGGCGACTATTGCTGGCGGCAGAACGTCGCCTGAAGTACCGGAACATCCATTTAAGGCGATAGCGGCGGGAAGCTCACATACGCTAGCATTGAAATCAGACGGCAGTCTCTGGGCTTGGGGACTAAATTCTTACGGCAAGCTTGGCGACGGTACGACTTCCCACCGCAATACCCCGGTTCGAATAGGAATGGAAACGAACTGGGCGGCGATAGCGGCGGGAGACGATCATACGGTGGCATTGAAATCTGACGGTAGTCTCTGGGCTTGGGGAAGGAATTCTTACGGCCAGCTTGGTAACGGTACGACTACAGACAGCAATACCCCGGTTCGAATAGGAACGGAGACGAACTGGGTGGCGATTTCGGCGGGTGAATCCCATACAGTAGCATTGAAAACTGGCGGCAGGATCTATGCTTGGGGATTAAATAATTACGGCCAGCTTGGCGACGGTACGACTACCCGCCAATATACACCCTTACAAATTGGAATAGAAACAGACTGGACGGCGATTTCGGCGGGAAAAAATCATACGCTAGCATTGAAAACTGGCGGCAGTCTCTGGGCTTGGGGAAATAATCTTGATAGCCAGCTTGGCAACGGGGCGAATTACTTATGCTACACCCCGGTTCAAATAGGAAAAGAAACGAACTGGGTAGCCATTTCGACGAGAGACTCTCATACGCTAGCATTGAAATCAGACGGGAGTCTCTGGGCTTGGGGAAGTAATAGTTCCGGCCAGCTTGGCGACGGTACGTATACAACAAAACGCTATACACCTTTCCGAATAGGAACAGAAACAGATTGGGCGGCGATTTCGGCGGGAAACTATTATACGATAGCATTGAAATCAGATGGCAGCCTCTGGGCTTGGGGAAGTAATAATTATGGCCAGCTTGGCGACGGTACGACTTCCAGCAGCATAAGACCTGTCCAAATAGGAACAGAAACGAACTGGGTAGCCATTTCGGCGAGAGGCTCTCATACGCTAGCATTGAAATCAGACGGCAGTCTCTGGGCTTGGGGAAATAATATTTCCGGCCAGCTTGGCAACGGTACGAATACCGACCGCCGCGTACCTGTTCGAATAGGAGCGGAAACGAACTGGGCGGCGATATCGGCGGGAAACAGTCATACGATAGCATTAAAAGCTGGCGGCAGTCTCTGGGCTTGGGGAAGTAATAATTATGGCCAGCTTGGCGACGGTACGAATACCGACCGCCGCGTACCTGTTCGAATAGGAGCGGAAACGAACTGGGCGGCGATTTCGGCGGGACGCGATCATACGCTAGCATTGAAATCAGACGGCAGTCTCTGGGCTTGGGGAAGTAATAATTATGGCCAGCTTGGCGACGGTACGAATACCGACCGCCACGTACCTGTTCGAATAGGAGCGGAAACGAACTGGTCGGCGATATCGGCGGGACGCTATCACACGCTAGCATTGAAATCAGACGGTAGTCTATGGGCATGGGGAAATAATGATTACGGCCAGCTTGGCGACGGTACGAATACCGACCGTAATACACCCGCGCAAATAGGAATAGCTACTAACTGGTCGGCGATTTCGGCGGGAGGCTATCACACGATAGCATTGAAAACAGACGGTAGTCTCTGGGCTTGAGGAAGTAATAGTTACGGCGAGCTTGGCGACGGTACGTATAATACAAATCGCAATACACCTGTCCGAATAGGAACAGAAACGAACTGGTCGGCGATTTCGGCGGGAGGCGCTTTTTATACGATAGCCTTGAAATCAAACGGTAGTCTCTGGGCTTGGGGGTATAATGATTTCTTCCAACTTGGCAACGGTACGACTACCCCACACATTACACCCGTCCGAATAGGAACAGAAGCGAACTGGTCGGCGATTTCGGCAGGATTCTCTCATACGCTAGCATTGAAATCAGAAGGCAGTCTCTGGGTTTGGGGAATTAATTCTAACGGCGCGCTTGGCGACGGTACGAGTACCAGCCTCAATACACCAGTACGAATAGGAACTACCTGGTCGGCGATTTCGGCGGGCGACTCTCATACGCTAGCATTGAATACTAACGGCAGTCTCTGGGCTTGGGGAAGTAATGGTTCCGGCCAGCTTGGCGACGGTACATATACAAATCGCAATACGCCGACGTCAATCGTGTTTCCGTTTACTATGGATTTTACCATCACGGCAAATAAAGCAACCCCTGCTGCGCCAGACGCGCCTACGGCGGCAAGCGTTACGACAAACAGTATAACGTTGAATACCATATCAGGCGCCGAATACAGATTAAGCACGGGAACATGGCAGGATTCGCCAACCTTCACCGGTCTTTCCTCGAACACCGGATATACGTTCCGTGCCCGAATCAAGGAAACCGCGACACATAGCGCTTCGCCGGAAAGCCCGGCCAGCGCGGTGATCTTCACATCGAAACTTACACAAACCGCGCCCACCGCACCTACGGCGGCAAACGTCACGGCGAACAGCATAACGCTGAGTACAATCTCCGGTGCGGAATACAGATTAAGCACGGGAACATGGCAGGATTCACCCACCTTCGCCGGTCTTTCTTCAAACACCGGATATACGTTCCGTGCCCGAATCAAGGAAACCGCCACGCACTATGCCTCACCTGAAAGCCCGGCCAGCGCGGTGATCTATACCGCCGTAGTTGTTACACCGACATATGCGCTAAACGTATCGTCGGGCGCGGGCGGCACGGTATCGGGTACGGCTTCAGGCAATTATGCCCAGGGCCATTCCGTCAGTGTAACGGCCAATCCATCCAGCGGCTACCGTTTCGTGAACTGGACGGTGTCGGGCGTGACGATTACTGGAGGCAATACCGCAAACCCGGCAACATTCACCATGCCCGCAAACGCGGTTACGCTAATGGCAAATTTTGAGCCGATTACACCGACATATGCGCTAAACATTTCGTCGGACGCGGGTGGAACGGTATCGGGTACGGCTTCCGGCAATTATGCCCAGGGCCATTCAGTCAGCGTAACGGCGAACCCATACAGCGGCTACCGTTTCGTGAACTGGACTGTATCGGGCGCAACGATTACCGAAGGCAATACGGCAAACCCGGCAACATTCACCATGCCCGCTAATGCCGTTTCGTTAACGGCTAATTTTGAGCCTATACCGGTTGTCGATTTTGTTCCCGTTACTAATATCACCGGCGTAACTTCGGCGGCGACGGCAGGAACACCGTTAACGCTCACGGGTACGGTAAATCCGACTAACGCTACCAATAAAACAATAACGTGGAGCGTAAGGGACGCCGGTATGACCGGCGCGACAATAAGCGGAAATAGGCTTAATACAACGGCCGCGGGATACGTAACCGTCAGGGCGACCATCGCAAACGGACTTGCGGTTGGCGTGAACTTTACAAAGGATTTCTATATCACGGTGAACGCCGCGCCGGAACCAGTGCTTACAGGCGTATCGGCATTGGCGTTTAATACTAATTACTGGGTCGAATACGACATCGAAAACGGAGGCGATGGCAATTTCTATGTAACGCTTTTCGACTATACCGATACCCTAAACATCCACGGCGTCCGGTACATTATCGAAAATGTGCCATCGGGCGCGGTAATGGAATACGAAATCGAGAAAGACGGCGCTGTTACCTCGCTGAATATATACAGAACCGCTGCGATGTCTGATATTTTCACCAGCGAAGACATGGTGACATTCAACAACGGCGACCGTGCCGTATACAAACTTTGGTTGGACGACGTTCTTATCGGCACATTCACGGTTGTTTATGTGAATATGTCGAATGTGGAACCTAAGGATGTGGTACAGGCTAAGGTTGATGGCGCAAGCTATTTCGCGCCTGTAAGTCTTCCATCGCCTGGTTACGGTTACACGTATGAAATTGTAAGTCGTCCGAATACCGTGGGCGGAACCGCGCCTCGGATAAACGCCGACGGGCAGTTTGTTATCAACCAACAGGCGATGCCTTTAAACATATCCCGCGCCGGCGAATATGTTGTGAGGGCAGTGGACGGCTACGGCAATGTCGCCTATGTTTATATAATTACGGTGTATTGATTTAGGATTGTGGATCGCTGATTGTGGATTGATGGAATTATCAATCCACAATCAGCGTGTTTTTTTTTCCTGCGGTATAATGGCGCCATACAGCCGATGGATGCGCTGTCCGTAAATCCTTTAAAACGCAGGCGAGGACGCCCGCGCTCCCATGTCAGGGGAACGCGGCTATCGCCGCTTCTTTCTTTGGATAGGAACTTGATTGGTTTGACGTATAGTTCAATAATCAATTTTGTCGAATCCTATTGCAATCACGGAATTTTCAGGAATCGTCTTCAATTTTGTTACTGTTTTCATTTCAATTTGTACTTTTCTTTACATCGCCGGCTTATGTGTCAGCGCGGCGGAATTTCAAGACCGTCGCCGATTTTGGCGACGCCCGGGATGGAAACCGGCATTTTCCCCGAAACGCGAAACTCTCCCGTCAGCGCTCTCACGGCCGCAGCCTGTGAATTTTCGGAATAACTGAACGTACATAGAATAGTTCCAATTTCCGGCGTTATCCGCATGAGATATGGACTGCTAAGACAGACCCAGACGACAGGCTTTTTCATGGCTGCCAGTTTTTTCATGATGCCTAGATGCCTGTCCGGAATGCCGATATTGCGTCCCGTGGCAAGGCGGGAAAGCGTGGCGACTACGACAATATCAGCCGCGTTAATAGCTTTGTCGATAGCGGCCAGTTGCGCTTCCGGAACGCGGGAGTTCACCCATTCCGTTTGCGCGTCCGGGAAGCGTTCGCGAAAAGCATCAAGGAAAGCCATGCCAGACGCCGCGTCAACCACGGGCGTCAGCACCAGGCCGAAAACGCGCCGTTTATCGGAAGGGTTGAGCGGCAAAAGGCGCTTTTCATCTTTAATTACGGCAACGGCTTTGTCTGCGATTTCATCGGCGAGTTCTATACTTTCCGGCGAAGATACAATGTTGCCGATTTTTTCGATACCTGCAGTCCGGTTTTTATCAAGGCCCAGCCGTTGTTTGGCATCCAGTATTTTCTTAACTGATTCGTCGATGCGTTTTTCGGAAATTTCGCCGCTCTTTACCGCGCGTTCCACCGCGTCAATGGCCTCCACGGCGTCGGGTGGAAGTAAAAGGACATCCACGCCGGCCTTGACAGCGGCCACGGCAACCTCGCCGTTCCCGTAGTGTTTTTTTATTCCATCCATTTCAAGCGAATCGGTTACAACGATTCCGCGAAATCCTAGCGAGTTCTTCAAAACGTCCGTGAGTATCTCGCTTGAGAGCGTGGCAGGCGTTTTCGCGCCTTTCGTCAACTGCGGGACCGCTACATGCGCGGTCATGACGGAATCAACTCCAGCTTCTATGGCTCGGCGGAATGGAACGAATTCAATGCTTTCGAGGCGATCCCTGCCCATTTCCAATATGGGCATATTTATATGTGAATCGATGGATGTATCGCCATGGCCGGGAAAATGCTTTGCTGTTGTAAGCACTCCGCCCGCATGCGCACCGCGTATAAAGGCGACGCCGAGGCGCGACACGTCGGCGGGATCGCTGCCGAAAGCCCGGATATTTATTACAGGATTGTCTGGATTATTGTTTACGTCCACCACAGGCGCAAAAATCCAGTGAACTCCCATTGCGCGCGATTCCCGCGCTGTGACTAGTCCCTGCCGGTACGCCAGGTCTTCGCTGCCGGCAGCGCCGAGAGCCATTGTCCAGGGAAATGAAGTTGTGTCATCTATCCGGAAAGCCGCGCCGCGTTCAAAATCGGACGAGACCAGCAGCGGCAGTTTTGACATCTCCTGGAAATCGTTAAGCATTATCGCCGATTCGTATACGTTGCCGGCGAAAAGCGCCAGTCCGCCGATGTTATTCTCGCGAATCAGCGCTTCGAGTTTTTTGAACTCCCGGTTGTTGCGGTTTATGAACCTGCCGGGCGTCCGCACATGAACCATCTGCGCGATTTTATCCCGCAGGGAAAGTTGGCGGAGCGTTTCGTCCGCCCAGTCGTCGCCGGCCTGTACTTTACCGCAGGACGCAAGAAAAACCGGCATCAATAAAAAAAACAATAATGTAGGGGCGGTTCGCGAACCGCCCTTTTTATTAAAAACAATGGGCAACATCAACCCGCCTGTTTATCCAAAATACAACGTCTGCGTATTAACCGGCAGCCCCAATATTTTGAGGTATGTAAAAAGCTGCATCTTGTGATTGGTGAAATGTTCCCTGAAATCAAACCCCATTTTTTCAATCGTGCCGCTCGCGCCCCAAGGCGTGGAAACCTGGCGTCCGGCGAAATCCTCTTCCGAAATTTCAGCTATTAGTTCACGCAAAACAGCTTTGTCTTTTTCAAGTTTCGCGAGTCCTTCCGCCGCTGTGCATGTAGGCGCCGGCCCTTCCGGATGTCCCGGCCAGTTATTGGTGACAAGCATTTTCAGTTCGCCGCCGATGCCCTCGCAGAGGTGCGCAAGCAGTTCGCCGATGCTCATAAAGCTGTCTCCCGGCTTCCAATCGAGCTTGTCCGCTGGAACCATTTTCACCATGTTTTCCACGGGGCGATACGAGTCGATGCAGTATTGGCAAAACGCGTCTTTTTTCATGTATTTTTCCTCCAATTGAAATATCAAAACCAGACGGACAGTATATAGGAAGAGTGGCTGAAAAAAAAATGGGCGGCTTTCGCCAATAAGCAAAAGCCGCCGCAAAGTCAATCAGGCGATTCAACCGCATGCGCCCGAAGGCAACCTTCGAAACCCCCGAACTCTGCGTTACGCTCCCTCGACAAAATACTCATTTACCTGCTGTAAACTCCGCTTTTGTCTCGGTCGCAAGCCTTGATTTCAGGGTTTTCGGAGGTTTCCTGAAGAATTATTACCCTAAAATATCCAGCATGTTTTTAGCCAGATCGTCATGCGTGGAAAGAACGCGCAAATTGGCTTCGGCAGTGTTTTCCACCTGGGCCAATAAAACCATGTCTTCGGCGAGACCCAAACCAAGCGGCGCCGTGCCGTTTTCTTCCTCGGAACGCGCGCCCTGATTCTGCGACGCGATGCGATGTGCGATTCTATCAAGGTCCCAGTTGGCTTGCTGCAACCCGGTTAAAGGAATCGAAAAATTAGGTACCATAGCCGCCACCTCCAATATCCGGCAATCCACCGCATTACCGTTTAGTTTATTATATCGTCATGTCTAAAATAACAATTTAGCCCTTTTTAAAATTTTTAGCAAGCTTTTCATTCCATTGGACTATCCCCATTTTTTTTAATTTTGAACAGTGCGTAGACCTGACATGGGATCGCTGGCACCCTTGCCGGCGTGTAAATAATAAACGCGCGCCGAAGGTGCGCTTTCACAATGTAGGGGCGTGTTGAAACGCCTATCGTAACCAACGGATATGCTGCTTGATGAATCAGGCTCATTAATGGATTCCACAAGCATCCAACAAGAATCATTAAATAGTTATTTAATTACCGTAAAACTCAGTGTTTGATAGTCGCCGCGTTTTTCTTTTTTTACTTCGCCTAAATATGCGCGAAATATTTTTAAGGCAAATTCTGATGCCGAACCCGCCGCTTTCTTGATGTTGTTTTCATTTTTATCGATTAAAAGCCGCTGTAATGTGTAATCTCCCGGCGGTATGTCTGAACCCAGCGTCAAGTTCTGTAAAAGCGGAATGGCATCCTGTTTATTTTTACCGTCTGAAACAATAGGCTTGGGTTCGCCGCTTTGATATTCTTCGCCGCTTTTGTAAAGAATTGATTGTATTTCAATTTCGGAACGAGATATAGCCCTGGGAGCGGCGTTATATAGAATTGTCAGGGTTTGAAGCCTGTCTTCCGGCATATATGTTCGAAGCGCGGGCGTCCGCACTTCCTTATCCTGAAGTACGACATGTGCGGTAATTACTTCTTTGGCAAGTTCTTTTACTGCATCTGAATACATCCAGGCAATGTCTTCAGCGCCGGTAATCATGAATATATTCGACAGCGCCATACCTTCCTTTTTGAGATCGGGAATCTCAACAACCTGATAGGCCGATCCTACATTGCCTGATTTCGTATCCTGAACCGAAACATGAACGGTGTAGAATCCCGGTTTTTTGACAGGGAGCAACATTGAGAATCTTACGCCATGTTTCCTGACCCAGGCGATATTGTCAGGATTATTTATGTCTATTTCCGGAAATTCTATGTTTCTTACATGTCTTGTATCGTGTACTTCGCCTTTAATGTCCGATGTCAGGCACAACGCTTCGAGATCAATCTGAATGCCTTCCCCGGTTTCGACGATATTTAAATCCTTTGCGTCAACATGTATCCATGAGCGTATGAGATAGCCGGCTTTGTCGTCTTTGATATAACCGGCCGCCATGCTGACATCGATGCCGTTGTATTTAAACGGATAAATGACCGCGCTTAACAGTGGGTGCTGCATCAAGTCGGGCGGGGCCTCTCTTTTTTCAATGCCGTAAAATCCATCCCTTGTATGAACGACTGCGCCCTCGCGCTTCACATTGACGACAACGCGGCGATATTTATTCCCGTATTCGGCGGCGAAAGTATCCGACGGTGGTATGTATGAAATGAGGTAATATCCGGTAAGCAGGTTATTGGCGTCTTTGCCGATATCCGGAATAAAGTTATAACTGGCTTTGACGCCGATTCCGCCCGTTCTGTCTGACAGAGTATTCTGTCGGTCGGTCCATAAAGTACTCGGCGTCTCGAGTTCCGCCTGTGCGTCGTCCATCGTATGAATAACGACGCCTGCCCGTAATGCGCTATCCGCCAAATACTCCAGGGTGATTTGCGGCGCATTGAGAGAAGATGAAATGACGAACAGGTGTTTTCGTCCCGGCATGTCATTCATGGCGCGGATGCAGTAGGAAATGGAACTTATAATATCTCCGTAAACTGCTCTGCGCGGGTTAACGGGTTCTCCCAATAAATTCAACATAAAGGGTATGCCGTCCACCCGCGCTCTTATCTGCCGCTTGTCGGAAGAAAACATATTTAACGCGCTGCTGCCGTAACCGGTATGTACAACGGCTACCATATCGCCCGGCTGCATCTGTTTTTCCACAAAACTGTTAATCAATGTCTTTGAAAAGATCAGGCGCCTGGTCTCCATAGACCGATTATTTACGAGAAAAACAATAGTCCGGCGGATATCATCCTCTTTTAACATCGTATTTTGAAGCTGCGTGACGTTTTTTCGTGAATCAGTCAGAGTGCTTATATATATGCTTGAGGAAGTCTCCTGCGGCATGTTGTCCTGATAAATCTCAAAGTCATCGGCGGTTAAATCAGTAATAGGATTGCCCTTACTATCGACCACCACGACATCAAGGCGGACTTCACTGACATTCAATGATATCTTTAACGGACTTATTACGTCGACTTCTACCTCGCTTTCCGCGCTCAAATCCACGGAACTGTCCTGTTGTGCAGATGAAATGGAGAATCCTGAATCCTGCGCTAAGGCATAGTTAGCGCATACTACGAAAATTAACAGAACCAGAGTTGCCACTACCCTCCCTGAATATCTTTGTTTCATAAAACGCCTTCTGCTCTTTTCTGAATAGAGCGGTTCGCGAATCGCCGCTACTTGTCTTCCATTAGTCGTTCGACATTGGCCATTTTGCCGTCGGCCAGTTCCTTTGAAATAAAAAACATGCCGCAAACCGGGCAGCGCGGAACATCATGTGAAAAGGTCACGGATTAGTCACCATAGCGTTACTTTTTATAGAAACCTCCGAAAACCCCGAACTCTGCGTTACGCTCCCTCGACAAAATGCTCATTTACCTAATGTAAACTCCGCTTTTATCTCGGTCGCAAGACTTGATTTCCGGGTTTTCGGAGGTTAGCTTAATTGTTTGTGGATACAGGTCATAATTGCGTTTTTTTTCTCGTTCCATAAATGCATGGCACCGCCGAGGCAATTTCTGTATTCCTTGCAATCCAGGCATATTCCTGTTTTTGTCCAGCTTCGGTCCCGCATGACTTTAAATCGCTTGTTCCACACTTCCATAAAATCATCGCGGTAGATATTTCCCTGGATAAAGCCTCGATTAATATTCGGGCAGGCGGATATGGAACCATCAATTAATATCGAAGCAATATTTATGCCGGCGCGGCAAAAAAAACAATCATCCCGGACTTTAAGTTCATAGTCGCCAAGATAAGCCTCGCAGCAGAATGTAACGTGTATGTGATTATCGTTACGAGCTTCAACTATGAAATCCATAAGCCGTTTTAGATGCAGCGGCGTCAGTCGCAAGTCATCATTATCCGCAGCCCTTCCAATCGGCGAAATGGTAAACAACCGCCATGCCCTGGTCTGATGATCGATCAAAAACTCTTTTATTTTTTCAAGTTCATCTATATTTTTTTTATTTACACAGGTAACAACATCGTAAATCAGGTGTGGCGAAGAGGTAATTAAATCCAGAGCCTTGACAGCCCTGTCAAAACTCTGATTATCGCCCCGCAGCCAGTTATGGGCCGTCGCCAGTCCGTCAAGGCTTAGCGTAATAGTGCTCATGCCCGCTCCAAGCAGAGCGCCATGTATGGCGGGAGTATAATCGTACCCGTTGGTGACAATACCCCAGTGGAATCCGTGCTTCCGCAGCGTCCTGCCGCACTCTGGTAAATCTTTTCGCATGAGCGGCTCGCCGCCGGTTATAGCCACGATAATGCTGTTGGGTTTATGAACATCTTTTAAGGGAAGGATGGCTTTAAGAAAATCTTCAAAGGGAAGATCGGGATTTTTGGCATCCGCGATACAATCTGAGCCGCAATGTATGCATTGCAGGTTACAGCGCCGGGTGCATTCCCAAAAGAGATACGTTAATTCATGAATAGCGGTTTCATTCTTTTTAAATCGGTTAAAAATAAAATGAGCAAACTTATTCCGCATCTTCACCGGCTATTTCTTCATCTAATAAATATATTTCCAAAGGAGTATTGGCATCTTCCAGGGTAATCTTTATTTTTTGCGGTCTGAAAGAACCATTCTCAACGCCGTCAATATCCTCAAATTTGATCTTATATTCATCCTGAATAGGCACATAAATAACGAAATCTCCATTTTCATCAGTATAGCTTTCTGAATACAGATCTTTTACCGAAACCCTGATTCCCGGAATCGGCGCTTTTGTGCTATTGGAAAAAACCGATCCGTAAATAGTAACATCGTTTTGGGGAGGATATGGAACTGGTATACCGTATGCAGGTGCGGGGCCTGGTCCTGGAGTACCATACGGGGGGCCTATAATACCATACATAGGTTCCGTATTCCCTTTATTACCCTTTTCGCAAGCCGGGACTATAAAAGACAGTGCGGTTGCACCAATGCCCCCGTAAACATACCTTAAGAACCTGCGTCTTTTTTCGTTAAAACCCATCGTCGCACCCCCTGGTTAAGTTGATTTTATAGCGGGCGTCAATATAATTGCAAAGGTTTTTTGAAGGAAATTTGGCGGCAAGACAAGGCTATCGCTTGACCTGTCTTTCGACGGATTTTTCGGAGCCGGCGTTTTACGCGGGTATCGTATAATCTAACCATGGGAAAAAGCAGCGTGTGAGGCAGCGTTAATACCCATAACGTATTTATTATCAAAGTATTAAGGTTTGTATTTCTTTTCGCCGGCGCGGATGTGCGCCGTCACCGTGTTTTCAGTCGGCGGCGCGGGGCAGCTATATTCCGGGTTATACGCGCAATAGGGATTGTATGCCCGGTTGAAATCAAGATCGTATATCCCTGAAGTATTTTCGGTCAGATCGATATAACGCCCGCCTTCATAAGTTTCATCGCCCGAGGTGGCGTCAAGAAAAGGGATAAAAAGGGCGGGTTCGCTGAACGATTCTTCGAGCCTGTAGACCTGCACCTGGCAGTTCCGGTCTTCAGCCTCGAATTCAAAGAACCCGTACAGGAGTCCGCTGCGAATTTCGCCTGTGTTGGTTGCCATGCGAATCGCCCTTGGACTGGAGTAGCGCTGAAGCCGAACCTGGAAGCGTAATTCAGGGTTAACCGGGTAATAGTTGAGTCCCTTGAATTTTCCCCTTTCATCGGCTAATAGCGGCGAACTCGCGGAATGGAAGAAATCGTCTTTAACCTGTCTTTCCCGGAGTACATCGTAATGCGCGGAATCGGCTTGAGTGGTTTCGCCGGCGTGTTCACCGCGATTCCGGCAACCGGCAGGCAAGAGCGCTGTAATCAAAAGAAAAAAAACGATAATCGCCGAGTGACGTTTATTGATTATTGGCATTTCCATCACGCGAATACAACCCTTGTCGTCATCCCATTCGCAGTAGTCTGCATAAGTGTAATGATACTTTTTTTCCGGCAATACCATAATCAATCCTCTCGCATTCATTTTATCCAGTCATTGTGAAGCAAGCAAGACACGGGAGCCATGGGAGCGCCGGCGTCCTCGCCGGTCGTGTAAATAATAAACGCGCGCCAATGGCGCGCTTCATAAGTAGCGGCGCGATTTATTGCGCCCCATTTTATTTATTACACGACCGGCGAGGACGCCGGCGCTCCCATGGCTTGAACTTTTATGTCGCACGCCCTGGTCATACATAGAGAACGTCCGTTCATTTTGCTATAATTATTTTATGAAAAATGTACAAATTTTAAATGCGGGCAAACCCGCTTTTTCTAAATAATTGGAGCATCCTATGCCATCCATGCAAAAATGCGCAGACCAGCTTCGTGAACAGGCTAAAAAAACACTGACTCCGCAAATTCAGGCACTGGAAGACGAATTGCGAAGTTTAAACGAACTGTTCGCAAACGGAATCCGAAACGTCGGATATAAAATCGAAGCAATCCGAAATACGGAACTTCCTGCGTCTGATTTGATTCTTAATGGTTATCTGGATAACGCCGTGCGTAAACCGGACTTTGAAGGGAAAATGCTGGCGCATTTTACGCGCGGACTACGGACAAAAGAAACGCAGGAGGAAATTCTGGCATCACTTCTTGATAAAGCCGTACACTGTTTCCCGCACGTGGCGTTGTTTACCGTCCGCGGGGGTGTTTTCAGGGGCTGGTCTTCCCGCGGATTTTCCGATTCAACCGCAGGAATGATAAGTTCGGATGAAATCAGCAAGGAAGGCTGTTCATGGCTGATGAAAATTCTACGGAATGGGAAACGGGTAAAGAGCGCCAAACTGCCCGACATCGGATCGCTTGGTTTGATGGGCGGCGAATCCACAGGCGCGTGGAGACTTTATCCATTGCATGTGCTTGGCCGGCCCGTGGCGATTTTACTTGCGGGTGAATCCGAAGAGTCCGATGGACTCCCGGAAACTCTGGCCGCGCTAATTGACTGCGCAACTCTGCGTCTGGAAAACGTCGCTTTGAAGATACTAAAAACTCTGAGCGAATCATCACCCATAAAGTCCGCAAAACCTTCGTTCAATGTTTCATCAGATCGGCAACCGCCGACCGTGGTGTCGCCGGATTCTTTAAACCTGGATTTAACCGCGCCAATCAATATACATAAACCCGCGAAATCCACAGGCGAAGCGACTTTCAAACCCGGAGGGATACAACCGAATCCATTGGCAGGATCGACTTCTGATAATCAGCCGCCTGCCGCCGTTGTGGATATTCCTGCGGCAGCGGCATCCGGACAAGGGCAGGAGACGGCTGCGGAAAGCAGTACTGGCGCGGCGCCGCCGGAGGAATTCTCTCAACCTCCACGGGCAACAGATGATGAAACACTGCACGCGGCTACCAGACGATTCGCCGAATTGCTGGTTTCCGGAATCAAGTTTTATAACGAACATGCTATTAATGAAGGACGAAAAAATCGCAATTTATACAAACGGCTCCAACAAAGCATAATCCGGAATCGCAAGATGTATGAAAAGCGCGTCGCGCCCGAGGTAGCGGAAAAAATTGATTATCTGCATGAAGAATTCGTGCGCATTCTCGCCGACGGCGACGCCGGAGCGTTCGGCGACGGCTACCCAGGCCCCGTTATAGGCGGGCCTGAACGGATTGTAAAGTTTTGAAATTAAGATATGGAAGGTGGTTTTTGCAAAACGCCTGGGAGCGCGGCCTTCTAGCCCGCAAATCTTTAAAAAATGCGGACAATATGTCCGCGCTCCAAGAAAAACCGGAAATTTTGCAAGAACCTCGAAGGAATAATAAAGCCGGTAATCTCCGGCCCTTCCGAATGTATCATCTGCCGTTTTTTGCGGCAGTCTGGTTTTTTCTCATTTCACTGCTCCCAACCTCGCCGGTTTTGCAGGGCGAAAGTGCCACGCTCCTGCCTGATGCGTTGATGGCTTGGCGCGCCGACGCCGGAGAACACGCGCAAGCGCTTGAAGCCCTGAAAAGCAGCGTCGATCACTACGACGACAAACGTTACAAGGAATCCCTGGCATCGCTCGCTGACATAGAACGCGCGGAAAATCTGCCGTTTGGCGACTATATTCTGCTATATCGCGCAAAAGCTCATGTGGAGTTGAAAAAATACGAGGATGCTCTGGAATCTTTTCACCTTCTGGAAAAGTATTTTCCGGATTCCTCCCGACTGCGTGCGGCCGTTATGGGACAGTGCCAGGCGCTGCTGGAACTGAATGAACCTGAATCCGTACTATCCATTCTGGGAAAATACGGAAAATATACTGGCGTGGAACCGGCGTACTACCGGGCCAGGGCGCTGCATCTTGAAGAGAAAAAAGAACAGGCAGTCGATCTCTATCTTCAGATATATGCAAAATATCCAATGTCGTCATTTTCGTCACTGGCGCAGCAGCAGCTTCTGACACTGGTTCCAAACGCCCTCAGCGGTACGCGCAACTATCACGCCAGGCTCGAACGCGCGGAAAATTTCATACTTCAGAAAAGCTACACAAACGCGCGCACGTTACTCGTAGCCCTCGGCCAGGTTTCGCCGCCTGACGCCAAAACCGGGCAGCGGCGCAATCTGCTGCGGGCGGAGGCGGAATTTAACACAAATCGCACATCGGCGGCTTTGATTGTTCTGGAGAGTTTCAAAACGGACGATCCTGAAATGCACGCCAGGGCGCTTTATCTTGAGGGAGCGAGCCGCCGCAGGCTTAAACAGATAACGGCTTTTATCGCGCTGCGCGACAGGGCGCTGAAACTTTATCCCCAGGCTCCGGATACCGAGGAACTTTGTTATTCAGTCGCCACTTATTACGATGTCAACTATGAACAGGGCAAAGCGCGCGACGCCTACAAATTTCTATTAAAAGCGTTTCCAAATGGAGCCTATGCGGAAAGAGCGCAGTGGAAAATTGCGCTGGCCGCCTGGTTTGAAGGGAAATATTCCGAAGCGGCGCTTGAATTCAAGGATTATATACTCTCCAACCCCGCTCCGACGACCGCGGGGCCGGGCATGTACTGGCTGGGACGCTGTTACGCTAAACTTGGCTACACGGAAGAAGCGCTCTGGCTCTACAGGCGCGCGTACGCAGTGCTGGGCGACAACTACTACGGATTTCGCGCCCGCGAGGCGGTAGATGATTTAAAAAACATCCAAAGCGCCTCGGGAGACGGCATTTCCGGTATTGATTTCAATGGAATTAAAATTATCTGCGAGGGTATCCGGTATTCCGATTTGGAGGCTATTGCCGAACCAGACGCAAACGGAATGAAATTTCTGCGCCGGGCCGGTCAGTTTGCCGCCGCCGGGCTTGAAAGCATCGCCATTGATGAACTGCGTTGGGGAATCGAGCAATATCCGCAAAACCGACGGGCCTTACAATATGTAATAGCTAAAATATCCGCCCTTCACGGAGACTATTACGACTCAATATCAACATTGCGGAGGGTTTTTCCGGATTATAACAACCGCGCGTGGGACGCCCTGCCGGAAGTGGTCTGGGATTTGTTTTATCCTACGCGTTACGGCGACATCGTGGCGAAACATTCGAAAAACGCCGGTCTTGATACGCCCCTGATTTTAAGCCTCATCCGCCAGGAATCGGCGTTCAAGGCTACTGCCCGTTCAAGCGCGAACGCGCGCGGGCTGATGCAGCTGCTTCCGGCAACCGCGCTTGAAACTGCGGCAAGCGCCAAATTAACGCGCGCCCAGGCTGCCGCCGCAAACCTTTACGATCCGGAGATCAACATCAGGCTGGGAACCGCGTATTTCGCCGCCATGCTGAAACAGCATGTTCGTACGGAACTTGCGCTGGCGGCTTATAACGCCGGCGGTTCGCGCGTTGCCCGCTGGCGGAAGGAATTCGGAGACGAAGACATGGCCGGCTTTGTCGAGCAGATTCCCTTTGCCGAAACGCGCAATTATGTTAAAACCGTTATTGGCAACGCCGCTCATTATCGAAGGATATCCGAAAACAGATAAATATGAAACCACGTGAAAATTTCTCGGGACGATTTGGCGTAATTGCTGCGGCGGCGGGTTCGGCCATCGGTTTGGGAAATGTATGGCGATTCCCGTACATCTGCGGCCAAAACGGCGGC
>Ga0082212_10005563_pt1 | contig 17145 bp, 11 predicted proteins | sample TergutNt197P3_FD_71548 | JGI IMG/M metagenome (GOLD analysis project Ga0082212, IMG submission 71548) | Neocapritermes taracua P3 segment gut microbial communities from Petit-Saut dam, French Guiana - Nt197 P3 | ecosystem: Host-associated > Arthropoda: Insects > Digestive system > Gut ... | reverse complement strand
TTAATTTTTCAGATAACGAATTAATTCCGGACAAACTGGCGGTTTCAGATGGCTATGTTTCGATTACGCCCCTCAAGCGCGACCAGACTGATTATATTGCCGCGCGGGCGCTTACGGAGACCTCCGGGCAGTTGTTTAAAATGCCTTGATATTGCTTGCAATTTGAGCTACATTTTGCGTTTTTGGACGGGGCGTAGCGCAGTTTGGTAGCGCGTACGGTTCGGGACCGTAAGGTCGGAGGTTCGAATCCTCTCGCCCCGACCACCTCCCGGTTTTATACAATCCATTGACATGGGAGCGCGGGCGTCACCGCCGGCGTATGAAAATTAACGCAGGCGGTAGAGACAAGGCATGCCTTGTCTCTACATTCAATCAGAAATGGATATTACTGCTCGGATTCCCACTGGTCGAGGACATCGCCAACGCCTAAACCGCCCTGCATTCTTCCCGGTGTGAAGGTCATTTTGGCATCAAGCACCTTGACCGGACCAAACATTGTCAGAGGATCCCACGGGCCGTCATAGAACTGTACCGTCGCGGTGCCGGTAGTGCTTGTGGCGGTGCCGCCTGTCTTGGACTTCGGCGCCGGCCCGGATCCGGGAAGCGGAATACCGGCATCCTCCGGACGACTGCATCCGACGCACACCAACTGGTTCAGCACTTTCATCGTCCTTGAAGCGGGAGGAATGCGGCGCACCAGAAGAGTAGGCCCGCCCCCCGGCCATTCCACGTTGGAAGGCTGGTTGGTAACCTTATATTCAACCTTTATCAGCGGGATGTTTCCCTGGTCTTTCATCTTGTTTACTATAAATGTCCAGGTGCTGGTGCCCTGGTTCTCACGATAGTATATTTCCGCCATCTTTTTCGGCCAGCCGTATACTTCACGCCCGGCTACAAGCCCCATGTCGGTGTCGATATATTCAACCAGGGTTGTCGTACCCTGTCTGCCTTTATAGGTAACAGGAGCGTTGAGCGCCACTTCATGAGCGTAAAACCCGCCGTCATTCACATCCGCCGTATGACCCATTAGAAGGATCATTTTATCTCCGTCTCCGACCGGTTCCAGCGGCGACATAAGCGCCTTTTTTATTGCTCCCGGAGGCGTCTGTAACAGTACCTGAATGCCGTACATATCCCTGAAAGCATGCGGGAGCGGTGGATATATAGGGGCGAATATTGGAGAGGGAACAAACTTATTCGGATCGTACCCACCGCTATTCTGCGCGATTGATACGATTGCGAACGACGTCAGCGTCACCGCGACGCAAACTGCGATAATCAACAATGTATTTTTTTTACTCATCATTTCCTCCGAATTTTAGACATGTTTCAACCATAAACCAAAATCACTGCACTTAACAGCCATTAGTAACTTCATTTATCGCCACCTAAAGTTTATCCAGATAAACCCCAAGAGTATCAAGATCATTCGCCGCGGACTTCGCATCCCCAGCTTTGATTGCCCTGGCTTTCACAAGGTTTGCCAGACAACGCTCAAGCGTGATCATCCCTTCTCGCTGCCCTGACTGGAGCGCCGTCGCAATTTGTTCCGTCTTTCCATCCCGAATCATACTAGCTACGGCGCGTGATCCGCGCAGTACTTCAACAGCCGCGACCCTGCCGCCGCCGTGCGCGCGTGGCAGAAGCCTCTGCGCGACGACGGCGCGAAGCGATTCGGCGAGTTGTACGCGCACCTGAAGCTGGCTCTCAGACGGATACGAGTCGACGATGCGCTCGACCGCTGACGCTGCAGACCGGCTGTGAATTGAGGCGAGAACAAGGTGTCCCGTCTCTGCTGCGGTGAGTGCCAAACTGATCGTCTCCGGATCGCGCATCTCGCCGACGAGCAGCACATCGGGATCCTCGCGTAACGCGTCGCGTAGACCGGAGGCGAAATCCGCCGTGTCGCGTCCGATCCAGCGGCGGCGCACGAGCGAACAAGACGATTCGGTCAGGGCGTACTCAATCGGATCTTCCAGAGTTACGAGCATAATCGAGCGGCGTAGAAGCGCTTCCTGCGCGATCGCGGCAAGTGTCGTACTCTTGCCTGACCCGGTCGCGCCGCACAGAAGGACGAGGCCGTTCGGCAGCATCGCGAGGTCATCAAGCGCAAGCGGCAACCCGAGCGATTTTAGCGATGGCGCCACGATCGGCAATATCCGAACGGCTGCAGCCGGGCCTTCCGACGTCGAGTATAGGTGAAGACGCACACGGCCGATGTTCGTGATATCAGCAGAAGCGTCAATCGAGTCTCCTCGCGCGAGGCGGATTTCGGATTCGTCATCCCATGTAAACATGTCGTGCATAACGACGCACTGTTCATCATCAAAACGACTGAGTCGTCCGTCGACGCGCGCCGTCGGCAGCGCGCCTTCGCGTAAGTGCAAGTCGCTCGCGCCGATTGAATAGGCTCTGGCGAGTAAACGATCAAGCAGCGGCGAGGGAAGCACACCGCCATTCACCCCACATGCGGCTATGTACGCCGGCTGCGGTGCAGGGTTCACGGGGCGCGATGTCACATGCGCCATTGCGGGCGCCGCCGCCGTCGTGGTGGAAACAGCAGGTTCCGCTCTGTCGTACTCGCCGACACTGACGAAAACAGCCTCAAGGCCATTCGGGCGCGAGGAAATCGTGACCATGAAGCTGCCTGCCTTAGCCGACCGGTACGGCGCCTCTATGCTTCCTTTCGTATGAATGATCTCTTCCCGCTCTGGAGATAGTATATCACCCATCAGTTCTCGCATAACATTATCGGACATCGAGGGGATGTTGAGGCGTAGAGGAGTGCCGAAGGCGAAAATACCCGGCTCGCGGTTCGATCCAATACGAAGCTCGTTGGCACCCTGGCTGATCGCGATGGATAGAAGGCTGTCGATACGGGCCATAGGAATTCCTTTAAATCTCTGCCATTGCGCTGGCTTCAGCGAATTTATAGTTAAATTCATTTATGGTCGCAAGTTCGACATAACGCACGCGTGAAGCCATAGCTTCGGCTTTTCGCCGCTCGGTCATTGAAACCAGCGCAAGACGCGCGCCTGTACCGGCGGCGTTGCCTACCTGCCTGAATCGCTCGCGGCGCAGCGGCGGCAGCATTCCAATAGTAATAGCGCTTTCCACGTCAATAAACGTGCCGAACGCGCCCGCGATAATCACTTCGTCGATTTCCGATTCAGTGATGCCCATTTCTTCCACAAGCGCGCGTATGCCCAGGCGAATAGCCGCCTTCGCAAGCTGAAGTTCCCTGATGTCTTTCTGTGAAATAGTTATATCTTCTTTGCCCGGACGTTCGGCAAGAACGAATTCTTTCATTCCGTCTTCACGGACGCGCACCCTGGGATGGGGCAGTATTTTTCCCGTGGAATCCATTACGTCATTCAGCCGCATCTGTGCCGCGACGTCAAGCAGGCCTGAACCGCAGATTCCGGCAGGCGCTTCTCCACCTATGGTTTGTATCGTCAGTTGATCGCCCGAAAGGCGCACGTGCTCAACAGCGCCCGGAGCGGCGCGCATGCCGTGTTTAATATGCGCGCCCTCGAAAGCCGGACCGGAAGCGCATGAAACGCTCGCCATCTCGCCACGGTTATTAAGACATATTTCCGTATTTGTGCCGATGTCTATCGCGAGCGTCACGCCGGAAGTTTCCGCCAGGCGCGTCCCGAGAATCATGGCGACATGATCCGCCCCGACATAGCCTGCAATGTTAGGCAGAAGGTGTACATAAGCGCCGCCCGCAATTCCCAGTCCGAGATCGCGCGCCTTGACATCAATCGCAGATCGCAGGGCGGGCACATAAGGCGCGAGACCGAGCTGACTGACGGGAAGCTTCAGAAAAAGATGATGAATTGCCGTATTGCCTACTATCACGGCGTCCACGACGCTTCGGCTTTCGACGCCGGCCTCGGCGCACAGCGATGCAATAGTATCGTTGAGCGCTTCCACAAGCAGCGTTTGCAGTTTTTCCGCGTCTTCGGCGGAGCGGCTCGCGGCGTAAATGCGCGACACCACGTCTTCGCCATAGGAAATCTGCGGATTCATCAGCCCTTTGGAAGCGAGAGTTTTTCCACTTTCCATATCCACAAGATACACGGCTATCTTTGTTGTGCCGATATCGACGGCAAGGCCGCACCAGCGCGTAGACTCGCTTTCAACAGCGATTGCTTCATTTTTCCTTATAGCGGCGCGCGCGCGCCAGTTTTCCGCGCGCAGCAAAGACGGCATACCACGCAGCGCTTCCAGATCAAAGCCAATCGCGTCGGCGTCACTCCGATTTAAAGCAACAAGGAAATTTGTTTCATCAGCCGTCTGTTTTTCAATAGTCGGCGGCGTAAGTTCCAAATAGACGTTCTGAAACGAGGGTTCAGGCGCGACATCAATCTCAAGCCCCTCCACCTGCGTCCTCTGCGGCGCGGTCAGCGACTCCGGCGGCACATGTACTTTTACATTGCCTAGCGTGCGTGTCAGGCATGCCAGCCGGAAGTCGCGCTCTATTTCATTTGCAGTCAGGACTTCTTTTTCTTTGGCGGAAACCGGAGAAACATCTCCCGATACGATCTGAACCTTGCAGCGCCCGCATGCGCCTACGCCGTTGCAAAGTCTTACGATATCCACATCAAGACGCCGCGCCGAGTCAAGCAGCGATTCATCTTCCGGGCATTCCCCGCGCCGGCCAATCGGCTCAAATTCAATAATGTTCACACGCTGCTCCATTAATTACCTTCCGCTTCCCTTGGCGGTACGCTGTTTTACGATGCGCAGGGCGTTATTGCGGGTCGCGTCGGGAATACTGCGGTCGCGAGTCATGAGCATCAAATCCTGCGTGCGCAGACGCGACATCAGGTTCTGGGAGATTGACGCCGGCGTTTTAGGATTCTTTACAAGGTTATACACAATGATGGAATTTTTAAGCCATTCACGCCTGTTGCCGATCTCACGAAGAATATCTTCAGAAACGCTGCGCATGGAGGATATTCCCTCGACTTCGTTATCCCTGAGTTTGGGACTGCGCAGCACGGCGCGGGCGACTTCACGATTGGTATCCCTGATTAAAATGGCGCGAATTTCCCTTGTGCCGAAAAGCGCGTATTTGATTTTATCCTTTGGCGGCAGTGAAGCGACGCGGCTGCTGAGATTGGCGTCGCTTTCGCCGCCGTCCAGCGGCAGCCCGTCAAGGGAAAGCTCAATGTCCGGCGGCGGCTGCGAAGACAGAAGCATGGCTATTTCATCTTCGAAATTAAGAACGCCTTCCTGCGCGGCAAGGGCGCCTTCCGCTTCGGCTTTCTCTTCCTCAACCGAATAATCCTTCCGTTTTTCTCCCAGGAACTCGGTTTCAATTTCCTGTATTATTCCGAGTATACGGGCGTTTACCGCCGGATTGCCCCGGATGCTTTCCAGAATAGCGGGAAATTCCAGAATGCGCGTCCGGTTGTCCAAAATTGAATCAAGCAGATTGAGAGGGGCGGCGGAAGCCAGGCGCGCGATCGTTTCTCCGGGAGCGGACGGATTGGTTATGATAGCCTGTAAAATTTGTTCGGATCTCTGCGCGTCCGCGAAATAATCAAAAATAACCGCGGGGCAATCTTTGAGTTGAAGCAAAGCTATAGTTTCGGACTCTTCCCAGCCGTCGAGGCTTTTTATCGCTTGCTGAGAGATTTCGTCATCTTCGTCTCTGCTAAGGTGTACCAGTAGTTCGAGAGTTTCCTGCGGCGGCAGCGGCATTGCGCCCTGCGCCATAAGAAGGCGGACATTTTTCGGCGCGCGGCCGGAAAGAAGCATTTCACGTATATCGGAATCACTCATGCGTCAGCTCGTGGAAATATCGATGAAATTTTTCAATGTATCTTTATCGATAGTAAGATGGACAACCTGCCCGGAGCGGCCAAGTGTTTTAGCGGCGCGGTCGTTTATTTTAAGCGAAACTCCTCCCGCGTTGCCGATAATAAGGGAAATCGTTCGGGCTGCGGTAAAAAGTTCAACATCTCCCGGCGACAGGATTTTTGTAACCGCCCCTGAGTCGTCGCGGTTAATCGAAAGCCAGCATTCCTCCATACCGGTAATTTCCAGGCGCAGCGCCTGCGAAGCGGATTCGCCCGCGATCCCGGACGCTGTCTGAATGGCTTGTCGAGGCGGCGTTTCAACGGCAGATTTATCATTGATGTTTTTTGAACCAGCAGGAGCGGTTTGCGCTGGAGCTTTTATCGTTTGCTCGCTCCCTGACGCATTCGCGGTCGTGTCGGCGTTCGCGGTCTTTGCCCGTGCGGGCGGCTGTTCGGGCTGCAAACCTCCGGGCCTGCTATAGTCCGAGGAAAAATATGGGGATAACGCCGAGATAAACCTTTCCCGGTTCAGAAAAAGACCAATGCCGAAAAGGACAATCAGGCTCCAGATGACTGCCGTATGCGTTTTAATTTTTGAAGTGAACGGTGCGGATTGACTTATTACCGGTTTTTCCGGCCGTGGATCGATTTCGTTACTATAACATTGGAGAATCTCATTTTTATCAAGACCGAGTTCGTCGCAATATGAGCGCAGGATGGCGCGGTTATACATACCGCCCGGCAGATCGGCATAGCTGCCATTCTCAAGGCTTTTAAGGTGATGCAAACTGATGCGCGTGTCATTGGAGATTTGCTCCAGCGAAAGATTCAGACTTTCCCTTCTCGTCCTCAATTTCGAAGCGATCGATTCCATGGCCAGCCGCTTTCATCGGAGGATATCCGCGATATCCCCGGATAGAAAATCAGAATAAAAGGTACTATCTGAATACTTTAATGTCAATTAATTGCGGGTATTTGGTATATTGACCGGCGTTATGTCATTGCGAATTGGCGGGAAAATGTACATCTGGCTGTCGCTTGTCCTGGCGGCGGTTGTTTATATCGGCGCGACAACCAGCCGGGGCGTCATTGATTATGATGAAGGGTATTACGCCCAGCCGGCGTTGCGCATGGCGCAGGGAGGCGACTGGACGACCCCTTACGCCAACGATGTGCGTTTTCTTGAAAAACCGCCGCTTTTGTATTGGATAACCGCCGCCGGTTTTAAAATGTTCGGCGTTAGTGAGTTTGCCCTGCGTCTGCCGACCGCCCTGGCTGTGATTGCGCTGGTATTAGTGGTTATGCGGGCGGCGAACCTGGCGTTGGGAAGTCAGGCCGCCGGAATCGCCGGATTATGTACGGCTTTTTCAGTCGGGACATACCTGTTTACGAGGGAAACCCTGCATGATGTCTGGCTGGTATTGTTTCTGGCCGTTGCCATGACAGCTTTCTTGAAATGGCGGCTGGACGCGAGCCGTCCTCTCGGCCCGGCATTGCTGTTTTACGCGGCGCTGGCGGGCGGCATGATGTGTAAAAGCCTCATCGGCGTTGCATTTCCCGTTGGAATCGTCGTGCTGTTTTTTATCTGGGAACGCAGGCTCCCTGATTGGCGCTCTCTGCATATTTTCTCCGGCGTCCTGCTTTTTCTGGCTTTGACCGTTCCGTGGCATTTGTTGGCTGAACTTCGCAACGAAGGATTCTTGGAATTTTTCTTTTTAGAGGAACAGTTTCTGCGCTTTCTGGGAAGACGCGAACTGCCGGTTTTATGGTCAGTGCCGCTTGCGACATTCTGGGCACTGGTTCCGCTCTGGTTTTTCCCCTGGATTGTTTTTGTCCCGGCCGCGTTTTCATCCGCGCGCAAAACGGACAGCGACAAAACGCGCGCGCTTTTCCGATTGGCAATCATCTGGATTGTGATTGTTCTGGGATTTTTTTCCTTTTCGGCGCGGCTGGAACATTATGTTTTTCCGGCGCTGCCGGCTTTTTCCCTCCTGGCTGCCGTCGCTTTCACAAGGAAAGGGGAAAGCCGCGCCGTACTGTGGGGCTATCGCGTTCTTGCGGTTTTAGGAATGCTGGCGCTGGTTTTCGGCGTTATCGTCGGCATCTGGCTTGCGATGGGAAACATGCCGCCATCAAGCGGCGTTGGGCCGTCCAATCGCATTGCGGAAAATGATTTCAGCATTATGGCTGAGATGCCTCCGGAAATTATCCGCGGGCTGATTGCTCCCGCTGTAGTAACGATTACGGCGCTGGCGGCGGGATTCTGGATTGCGCTGAAACTGGAAAAGCGCCGCCGGCATCAGGCAGCCGCGCTGGCAGCAGCCGCGGTGATGGTGGTGGCGTGCGCGACAACGCACTGGAGTCTGAATATTTGTGAGGATTTAATTTCATCGAAGAAATTTGGTCAGGCCGTCGCGCTGCAAGCGCAGTCAGGAGATCGTCTGATAGTGGTAGGCGATTATGAATCGGCTAACTCCCTGAATTTTTACCAGCCATTGCGCGTAGAGATTGTTGACGGCACGGCATACGCGCTTTTGCCGGGCCTGAAATACCCGGACGCGCCGAAAATACTGTTGAGTCATGATGAATTCATGTCGGCATGGCAATCGTCGGAACGGGTTTTCGCGTTGCTGCCGGAAGATCGGACGGAGGAACTGTCGCCGGGCGGCGTGCCTGTTTTGCGTGTGCTTCATCGCATATTGGTTCGTAATTATTAATGTTTATGAGGAATGCAGTCGGGACGCATGCTCATTATAGAGACAAGGCATGCCTTGTCTCTACATTCAGTTTTTGCAATTATCGGTTATAAAAATGTCGGAACAAACAATAATGGATTTGCTTGTAATCATTCCCACCTATAACGAACGCGGAAATATTCAGCGGCTTATTCCGGAAATCCTGAATCTCGATGAGCGGATGCATATTCTGGTTGTCGATGACGGCAGCCCGGACGATACTGCCGGGGCGGTGTCCGGGTTGATGGATTCTTTTCCCGGTCGCGTACTCCTGAGCCAACGGCCGGGAAAAATGGGGCTTGGAAGCGCGTATGTTCACGGGTTCCTGCGGGGACTGGAGGAAGGTTACGATTTTATAATACAGATGGACGCGGACTGGAGCCATCATCCACGGTATTTACCGGAGATGATACGGCTGGCGGGCGACGCCGATTTTATCATCGGATCGCGGTATGTACCGGACGGCGGAACATTAAACTGGGGATTGGGCCGCCGCATGCTTTCCCGATTAGGCAGTCTTTATGCCCGCGTCGTTCTTGGCGTTAAAATCGCCGATTTTACAGGCGGTTTTAACGGCTGGTCCGCGGAAGTTCTGCGCAGAATGGATGTGCGGTCTCTGCGCAGCAACGGCTACAGTTTTCAAATCGAAATGAAATATCGCGCCCATCGCCTGGGTTTCCGATGTCAGGAATTCCCCATTGTTTTTGAAGAGCGCAAGTTTGGAAAAAGCAAAATGTCCGCCGCAATAGCGCTGGAAGCGTTCTGGCGCGTCTGGGATTTAAGGTTGAAAATATAGGTTTATTGTAAAACCTTAACGTGGGAAACACAGACGTTTTTACCTGCCCATTTCAGAAAAGGGCGCGATAAATCGCGCCCCTACAGGAAATATTGAAATATGGATTATAAGTCTGCTGATATCGAAAAACTTGTCGCTCTTGTCGCGCAGCTGCGAGGGGAAGGCGGCTGCCCCTGGGACAGGGAACAAACTCGTGAAACATTGAAGCCGATGCTCATTGAGGAGGCGTTTGAAACGCTGGACGCGCTTGATTCGGACGATCCCGACGATTTGAAAGAAGAATTGGGGGACCTGCTGTTCCAGGTTGTTTTTCACACGCAGATCGCAAGGGAGAAAGGCGAATTTGACCTTGGCGATGTCATCGACCGGTCGCACGAGAAAATGACGCGGCGGCATCCGCATATTTTCGGCGCGGCCGATCTGAAAACATCGGAAGACGTATTGAAAAACTGGGAAGATATCAAAGCGGCGGAAAAAGGAATTGCGTCTCCATCGCGTCCCGATTCGGAAAAGTCGCTGCTTGACGGCATTCCAAAGAAAATTCCCGCTCTTTACCGGGCTTATCAAATGACGGCCAAGGCGGCAAGAGTCGGATTTGACTGGCAGCGCCTTGAGGATATTTTCAGCAAACTGAACGAAGAAGCGGACGAATTGAATGACGCCGTATCGCGCGGAGACGGCGAACAGATTGCCTGTGAAATGGGCGACCTGTTGTTTGTGGCGGTCAATATCGCGCGGACGCTGGGCATTGATCCTGAAACCGCCCTGGAGCGGAGCAACCGGAAATTCGAGCGCCGGTTCCGCTTCATCGAAACGGCCGTGAAACAGCAGGGACGGAAGCTAAAAGACGTTTCTCTCGCTGAGATTGACGCACTCTGGAATGAAGCGAAAAAGAGTGGGCAGTGATTAATGGTTAGCGGTCAGTTTAGGCATGGAAACGCGGGCGTCCCCGCCGGCGTGTAAAAAATAAATACGGGCTGTAGAGACAAGGCATGCCTTGTTTCTACCTTTTAAGGAAGGCGTCAATCAGGCTGCGGGCCGCGTCTTTGTAATCCGGAATAAATTCAGGTTCGGCGGCGCTGCCGCGAATAAAAAATCTTACGTCAATTGGTTTCCCCTTTGTAAACGCGGTCAGGACGTTGCTGCTGACAACCACGCGCATAGTCAAATTAAGTTCATGACTGGGTGAAATGGTTCCAGAGCCTGAAATTTCGCCAAGAGCCGGTATGACAAGTTGAATATTGTTGACAGTGATTCCATCTGTCGTACGGAGCGCGGACGCGTGCAATTTTTCTATTTGCGTATCCATGCCGGATTTCATCCCGGCAAAGTTCGCGACAGGCGCCATTTTTTTTCCAATGTCGAATCCGGTAAGATTTGTCCCTGTTATTTCAACAGTTCCGTCAATAACTGGATTGTCCAAAAAACCTTCGACGGTGATTTCCGTATCGAGAGTTCCGCCCTCAAGCGCCGCACCTGCTGGAAGTATCATGCCAAACGCCGGCAGAAATTCCTGAATCTCGTCCAGGGGAACCCTGCTTCCTTTCAACGTCATTTTAAAATGGGTCATTAGCGTATTGTCCTGGTTCAGCGGGCCAAAGGATCCATTAAGGTTAAGCGTTCGCTCGCCTTGCAGCGCGGCCGTAAGCGCGAAAGAAGACGCGCCGCCGCGTGAAAGATTATCAACGGTGATATTTAGTTTTTCATACGCCGAGGTTTTTTTTCCTGCTTTGATAATTTCAACACGGCCGCCTGTTATTGTCAGCCGCTCAATTGTGATGTCAGTCGCCTGCCCCGATTTTTCGACCGGTGTATCCGCTTCGCCGCCGGTTCCGACGCCCAGATCGGAAATATTCCATTTGTTTTCCGGGGATTGCCGTAGACAAATAGACGGTCGATCCAGGGCGATTTCGGTAATATGTATTTTTTTGGAGAAAATTAGAGGTCTGAGTTTAATGCCTATGTAAAAGGCGCGCGCCGTAACAAACGGAGATTCGCTGAATTCCGGATTGTCCATTATGGAAATATCGTCAACGGAAAGCCTCCCGGAAAACAATGAGAGGCGCAATTTGCCAATCCTGACGTCACGTCCTAATTCGGCGGAAAGCCTGGACTCAATCTGCGGACGGAATTGATCCGCGTCTATAATAAACGGCAATAAAACGCCTGTAAAAATCAAAGCCGCCGCCACCGCCGCTATAATTTTCATTTTTGATTTTTTGATGGTGACAACAGCCACGACTCGCCTCCTTATAAATAAGGAATCATAACGATAGAGGTAAAAACAAAGCGCGCCAAAGGCACACGTTCAAACGGGCAGAAAGTCCGTATCATATCAACCCAGGGCGGCGGCTTCGCTTTCGCCCTGGACTCGGAAACAATAATATACAGCCGCCCTGAAATTTACGAAATATATCTGCTATCATAAAGTGTTTGCTTGGAGGAGGAAGGACGTTGCGATACTTAAAAATGATGAAATATACTTTTACGGCAATGTCTGTGCTGTATTTACTGTTTATAACAGCATGCGGGGACGATCCGCAAGATAAGACTGTAAGTATTGCCATTTCGCCTACGTCGAAGAACGTGGAATTAGGCGACTCGGTGGAACTGACCGTAACCGCGAAAAATACTGCGATCAAATGGCCTGAGCAGAGCGATGTTGATGGAAGTTTTATCATCAATGGCAAGAAGGTAAAATACGTGCCGCCTTCTGTTACAGGAGTATATAAATTCACCGTAGCCGCCGAAGCCAATCCATCAAAAACCGTAACGGCAAAGATTACGGTAGTTTTTGCCGATCCCAAGATAGAGATTACGCCCGCGAAACCGCCGGAAATCAAGGTCGGGAAGACTATTCAATTCTCCGCTATTACCGAGATACCCACGGGTCAGCCGAAGCCGCAGGAACCGGAATGGGAAGTGACGGGAAGCTGCGGAACTATCGACCAGAACGGATTTTTCAGCGCGGGAAGGTCTGGAGACTGCACGGTGAGGGCTTCGCTCAGGGATATCAATAATAAAAAGATAACGGAATCTGTTACCGTCAAAATTAAAGATCCTACACTGGATGATATCCTGGGCGATATGGCGCAGGTAAGGGGCGGAACGTTTACGATGGGATGTACGCTGGCTCAGGAAAGCGATTGTTCAAGCCTTGAAAAACCGGCGCACCAGGTAACGCTGAACGATTTTTATATTGGAAAATACGAAGTGACGCAGTTTTTATGGAAGCAGATTATGGGGATTAACTATAATCCGGCAGGCGGTAGAAACGGCGATAATTATCCGGTTGAGAATGTAAGCTGGGATGATGTTCAGGAGTTTATTGAAAGGCTGAACGATAGAACGGAAAAAACTTATCGCCTGCCGACGGAAGCGGAATGGGAATACGCGGCGCGCGGCGGCAATCAAAGCAGAGGATATATATACAGCGGGAGCAATACGCTTGACGATGTGGGATGGTACGAGGATAACAGTGAGGATAAAACGCATCCCGCGGGAGCGACGCATCCTGTGGGAATGAAGAAAGCAAATGAATTGGGCATCTACGACATGAGCGGGAATGTCGATGAGTGGGTAAGCGACTTGTCCGGTTCATATAACTCCAGTACACAGTCAAACCCGACCGGTCCTGAATCTGGTTCGGCGCACATTGTTCGTGGAGGAAGCGCCCGTCGCAGTGATGAAGCAGCCAGGGTGTTCTCACGAGGCGGTTATTCAGCAGAAAATACCAACCCGACTCTCGGCTTCCGTTTAGCTATAACTTCGACAAAGTAGAGTTTACGATTGACAGGCAAGTGCGAACGGCGCGCCGGCGTGTTAAAAATAAACGCGCGCGACCGCGCGCTTCAAATTGTAGGGGCGGTTCGCGAACCGCCCTTTTATAGATTACGCGCGGTGGGACGCACGCGCTCCCATGTCTGGTTTGCAACTCCAAATACGTGAATAATCTCAAACAGATATTTTCTTCAGCTACGCATGGGGCAGTCCTTGGGCCAATGGCCGCCCGGCTTAAAGAAGGGATTCGTCTCTTTGCCCTGTCCGGAACCACGGGAGGGGCGAAAGCGCTGGCGCTGGCAGGCGCGATTATCGCGGAAGCCAGGCCATACGCCATCTTTACTCCATCAGACACCGAAGCGCGAAATCTGGCTGATGAAATACGTTTCTACTGCGGATTGCTTTCATCTTCGCCTCCGGAAATAACGTATCTGCCCGGTTTCGAGGTAGACCCTTATCGCGGCCTTTCGCCGCATCCGGAAATCGCAGCCGCCCGCGTGCGCGCCATCAGGCAATTGTTGAACGACGATCCCGGAGTGCTGGTAGCTTCGATAAGAGCGGCCGCGGTTAGGCTGCACGCCCCGGAACGTTTTCTTAATTATTGCCTGACGCTGCGGCAAGACGAAGACATGTCTCCTGAACTGATATGCGGCCATCTGCGTGAATCGGGATACGTGGAAGATGACCCAGTGACAGATCCGGGTGAATTTTCACAACGCGGCGGAATCCTTGACGTATTTGCGCCGAATATGGAAAAACCGGCGCGTCTCGAATTTTTCGGCGATACGATTGATTCTATTCGCCTGTTCGATCCTGATTCACAGCGATCCGTCGAGGAAGTCCCCGCCATGGAAATCATACCCATGCGGGAATATTGCATCCGTGAGAACGCGTTGCGGGAGTGGGCGGAAAAAGCGAGCGATATCTGGAGTCCGCCTTTTCTGAAACATATCGAGGAAGAACTCGCGCTCGCGCGGTACGGCGAATTATTTGCCTCGTTTGAATTTTTGCTGCCGGCCACAGATACTCTGGATAAAACCCTGTTCGACTATTTGCGCGAATTTCGCGTCGCCATTGTGGAGCGCGAGCAACTGGAAACGTCTCTGGACAAACATCACGCGGATATTTATGAACGTTTTGTCGATCGGGTGGAGGCACAAAAGGCCGTCGTTGAACCCAAACTTCTTTATATGGAAACCGAAGAATTCCGGGCGCGCCTCGAACAATTCCCTCGACTGGAAATCGATGAACTAAACATTTCAAAATCGGACGTTGACCCGGTTTATTTCTCTTCGCAGCCGGTCAGGAAATATCACGGCAACATCCGCGAAATGATCGGGGACATTCAGAAATTCCGCGATGCCGGCGAAAAAATCGTTTTTATACTCTCCAGTCCGGGACGCGCCGAACGCATATACGATATTCTTAAAGAATACGACATTCCGGCAAAACTTTGCGCTTCCGATGAACATGGCGCGGAAGAAACAGCCGCCGTTCCGGAGTCCCGGATTCTGCTCGGAATCGGCGGTCTTACGCAGGGCTATTATCTACCCGCTGAAAAACTGCGTGTTCTGACCACTCCTGATATTTTCGACGATACGGACGCGGCATCCGGGCTGAAAAAATCAAAATCCGCAAGGCGCAATCCTTTTCTATCCGACCTGCGCGATTTAAAACCGGGCGATTATGTCGTACATATAGATCACGGCATCGGCCTGTTTAACGGCCTGGAAACCATCCGGCGCAATAATGAATCAAATGAATTCGTGCTTCTGACTTATCAGGACGACGCCAGGCTTTACGTTCCTGTGGAACGGCTTGACCTGATTCAGAAATACAGCGGCATGGGCGCGGGCAAGCCCACGCTTGACAGGCTCGGCGGCGCGAGTTGGGAAAGAACCAAAAAGCGCATCCGTAAGTCGATGCGTGATATGGCCGAACAACTGCTGAAACTCTATGCGCAGCGTCAAACGGTTTCTGGTTACGCCTTCGCTTCGGATACCTCGTGGCAAAGGGAGTTTGAGGATGTTTTCGAGTTCGAGCTGACCAGCGATCAGGCCGAAGCGCTTGACGCAATAAAAACCGATATGGAAGCGCCGCGCCCGATGGACAGGCTGTTGTGCGGCGACGTTGGCTACGGCAAAACCGAAGTCGCGCTGAGAGCGGCTTTCAAAGCCATTATAGACGGCAGGCAGGTCGCTCTGCTTGCGCCCACAACCGTGCTGGCGTTTCAGCATTACAACACCATGGTTCAGCGATTTACGGCTTTCCCTGTGCGGGTTCAGCTTCTTTCACGCTTCCGCAGCCCGAAAGAACAGAAACAGATTCTGGCCGATCTGGAAACCGGGCAGGTTGATCTAATCGTCGGCACGCACAGGCTTTTATCAAAAGACGTGGCGTTCAGGGATCTCGGACTTATCATCGTCGATGAGGAACAGCGTTTCGGCGTCGCCCACAAGGAACGGCTAAAGGCTCTGAAAACGCAGGTGGACGTGCTGACGCTAACCGCCACGCCGATACCGCGAACGCTTAACATGGCGCTGCTCGGCATGCGTGACATGTCGATTATTGAAACGCCGCCGAAGAACCGCCTGGCTATTCAGACTTCGGTTATGAAACACAGTCCGGATGTCATACGATCCGCGATAGAAATGGAACTGGCGCGCGGCGGGCAGGTTTACTATCTTCATAACCGCGTTGAAACCATTCATTCAATTGCCGCGCGCGTGCAGCAGCTTGTTCCACAGGCGCGCGTAGGCGTCGCGCACGGTCAGATGCAGGAACGCGAGCTTGAAAAAATCATGCTTAAGTTCGTCCGGAATGAAGTGGACGTGCTGGTCGCAACCACCATAATAGAAAACGGCCTCGATATACCAAAAGCAAATACGCTGATTGTCGATCGCGCTGATCTTTACGGTCTCTCGCAACTCTACCAGCTGCGCGGGCGCGTAGGCCGCAGCGACCGCCGAGCGTACGCCTATTTAATGATTCCTGCGGATGAAACGCTTTCGGAAGTGGCGCGCAAACGCCTCGGCGCAATTCGCGAGTTCAGCGACCTGGGCATGGGTTTTCGCGTAGCGGCGCTGGATCTTGAGATACGCGGAGCGGGAAATCTGCTGGGCGGCGAGCAGCACGGACATATCGAAGCTGTCGGCTTTGATCTTTACTGCAAGCTTCTGCAGCGCACGGTGGAAGAGCTTCGAGGCGAAGCGCCTGAAGAGGAAATATCAACCAGTATAAACCTCAGCCTTGATATACGCATTCCTGAAGATTACATCGCCGACGCCGGACAGCGTCTGCGCGTATATAAGCGCGTTTCATCGGCTGTTGGCGACGAGTTGGACGCGATGCGCAGGGAAATCACGGATCGTTTCGGCAGGTATCCGGAACCTGTGGAGAACCTGTTTCGTTACGCCCGTCTGCGCCAGGAAACGCTGGCGTTGCAGATACAGTCCGTGGAAAGAAACAAAGACAGGATATTTATCCGTTTCGCTGACAACTCAAAGGTGGACGCGGAAAAACTGCTGAAACTGGTGATGAGCAATAAACGCGCAACTTTTTCTCCACAGGGCCTTTTGACGCTGGACATCCCCGGTCTGCCGGACGAAAAACTTTTCGACGCCATACATTCCCTGCTTGATGAAATCAGGTTGTGATTAATTATTAAAGCATGGCGCGGATGGTGCGAAAAAGACCGCTGAAAGAACCGAATGTGTCGTTTACGGCGCTGGTTTCGTAGCCGCTGTGAACCATGCAGTTCGCGCATTTAGGGTTTCCCGATTCTGCGCCGTATTTCGTCCAGTCGGTTTTCTCCAGCAGTACAGCGAAGGTTTTGCAATATCCTTCCTCGAGAAGATAGCATGGCATTTGCCAGCCAAACAGGCTGTATCCGGGCATCCCCCAGGGAGTGCATGTGTAATCGCGCGCGCCGGTCAAAAACTCCAGAAACAATGGACTCTGATTAAAGCGCCACGATTTTTTCCGGTCTTTCAGTATTTCCGCAAACAGCTTTTTCGTTTCT